>Ga0078972_1000132_pt1 | contig 302119 bp, 309 predicted proteins | sample YelNatPaOPGAMG01_FD_67568 | JGI IMG/M metagenome (GOLD analysis project Ga0078972, IMG submission 67568) | Hot spring thermophilic microbial communities from Obsidian Pool, Yellowstone National Park, USA - OP-RAMG-01 (SPADES assembly) (version 2) | ecosystem: Environmental > Aquatic > Thermal...
TAAGTTATGCAAATAATAACAATTTGACAAGCAATACCCTACCATATAATCAATACGGAATTTATATTTATTATTCAAATAACACTTTTATATTAAACAACAACGTAAGTTCAAACACAGAAAACGGAATGCAGATTGAATATTCAAATAGCAATACAATCTCAAATAATATTATAAACTCAAACGGTTATAATGGAATTCATCTCTACCAGTCGGATAATAACACAATTTTAAACAATAATATAAACTCGAATAATAGGCTTGGAATTTTGCTTGAAGCTTCTAACAGTAATCACATAATCAACAACACAGCAAAAGATAATGGTGAATGGGACTTTTATTCTGATACAAACTCCTTAGATAATGTAGTAATCAATCTTGATGTTGGTTCTACTATTGTAAGTTTTGAAAGTAAAGATATTGCATTGAAGAAAGCTTTATCGCCAGGCGGAGAACCTTTGGGAAATATTGGCAAATATGTTAATGTAACAAATACTTCAGCTGATTCTTGGTTCTATTTGAATATAAGTTACAGCGATTCTGAATTAGGAAATGTTATAGAATCGACACTTAAAATGTGGAAATACAATGGCTCTTGGTATCAACTTACCGAAAGCGGTGTTAATACTCTAGTTAATTATGTTTACAGTGGTAATATCACCGAATTTAGCATTTTCGCACCCCTTGGAGAGGTAAGCACAGGTGGCGGCGGTGGAAGAGGTGGCGGAGGTGGAGCTGGAGGTGGCTATGTCCCTGCTGTTTGTGGCAACGGTAAATGCGAATATTTAGAAGATTATCTAAAATGCCCAGAAGATTGCAATGCTCCTGAAGAACCACCAAAAAACATAACATTAGGATTAGGAAACATTAGTTATGGTATACAAATTAATGCCAGTTTTGCTCAGGTATTTAGGTTTATAGTTAAGGGAAAAGAGCACATCATGCAAGTAGGTAAAATTACAAGTGATAATGTAACATTATGGGTATGGTCAGCCCCAATAAAAGTTTTGTTGAAGGTTGGCCAGAAAAAGCAAATCGATTTGGATGGAAATAATTTTGCAGAGCTCGAAATTCTGTTGAGCAAGATTGAAAATGGAAAGGCCTTCCTTGGTTTCAAAGAAATAGAAGAAGAAATAGAAGAAACCGTGCCTCCGAGCGTTCCGAGCGTTTCAACACCACAGCCAAGCACTCAACAGCAAGAAACAGTAAAACAAGAAAAACCTTGGATCCCATTAGTCATCGTAGCAGTTCTTGTGGTTTTGATTGTTATAGTTTCAATTGTTAGTTTAAGAAAGAAAAGGTAGGAAAAAATAAAAAGAGAAGGACCAGGACAACGAAGAAGATTAAAAGGACTTTTTATTTATCTCTCTTGGTTCTGTTAATATAATGGCGAGATTGTTAATCCCATCACAAGAAATCTACACTGTTTCAAGATGTAGATGTTTTGAGATGCAAATTACACCTCTAAAATTCAAATTTCTCAAGAATTTTTCTTCCAAATTACAATTTCGAACAGCTTGTGCAAGCTTATGCAATTCTCGGTGGCGTTCCAAGATATCTTGAGGAATTTGACCCAAAAGCAGGAATAGAGGAGGATATTAAAAATAAAATTTTGAACAAAACCTCATTTCTATACAATGAGCCGTTCAATCTTTTATTTGAAGAATTTAGGTCTTCTGCGTCATATGTTTCGATATTACTTGCTATAACACAAGGCTATACAAAGTTTGCTGAGATAGCTGAAATCAGCAAGATACAAAGCCATAAGTTACCTAAGTACCTTTTAATTTTAGAACGAGTTGGGCTAATTGAAAAAGAAATTCCAATTACTGAGAAAAAATTAAAGCAAAAACGACAAGATACAAAATTAAGGATAATTTTTACAAGTTTTAGTTTAAATTTGTTTTCAAAAACAAGTCATTAATAGAACAAGGCTTAGAAAAAAGAAGTTTTTGATTCTATCGAGAAAGAGTTTAATTCATATGTTGGAAAGGTCTTTGAAGGCGTGTGTAGAGAATTCATAATCGATTCGAAGATTTTTTGCTTAACAAAGATAGGCAGATGGTGGAACAAAGATAAAGAAATAGATATTGTAGCTTTAAACGACCAAACAAAAGAGATTTTATTTGCAGAATGTAAATGGCAGGATAAAGTAGATGCAAGGAAAGTTTTAGGTAATTTAATGGAAAAGACAAAAGATGTTAAGCTGTTGAAAAGAAAAGAAATCTATGCTATATTTGCTAAAAGTTTTAAGGAAAAGTTTAAAGAGCCTGGTGTTTTGCTATTTGATTTGGATGATTTGAAGAAATTTTTAATATAATCACACTTTGCAACTCAGTGGCAAACTTCGTTTGCCTTGCCTCACTTCGTTCAGAGAGCATAACAGCAATTAACAGGAAAATTCCTGCGAAATTTTCCCAAATTCGCCTACGGCGAACTTCTCTTAATCGCATATGTTATTGGATTTTGTATTTATTGTCTAAGTTTTGAAGGTTGTTTATTTCGATGAATATATGCGCACAAGCTATATCTGCTCTCAATTTTTTAATCGATCATGCTAAAAAATAATCATGGATTTTGAAAATGAATTTGAGCTCGAATCTCTTGATATAATTGAAATACCAAAAGGGCTTTTCATATTAACATGGAATGTTGGTTTTGGAGGTAGTATAACAGGCTGTGTTGTTGAATCAAACGATTTTATTTATTTCACTTCATGCGACTACCATGTCTATGCTCTTAATTTAGAAGGAAAAGAGATATGGAGATTTAAAACTGGTGGTGTGATATTCCACTCAGGCCCTTCTTTATTCGGTAAAAAAATCTATACAGGTTCTCAGGATGGTTGTGTTTATGCATTGGACTTAAATGGAAATCTTCTATGGAAATTTAGGACAGGTGATAAAATATTTTGTTCAACGCCTTTTGAAAAAAATGGTGTTGTTTATGTTGGTTCTAAGGATGGAAATCTGTATGCCATAGATGCGGAGGAAGGAAAAGAAATATGGAGGTTTAGAACAGGAGCCCCAATTGGTTCAACACCAACAATTCATAATGAAAAAATATATTTTGGGTGTTATGATGGAAATCTGTACTGCCTTAAAATGGATTGTAAAGAAATATGGAGATTTAGAACAAGAGGTAGCATAGTTAATACATTACCATTTTTAATAAATAATAATATCATATATTTTGGTTCTCAGGATCAAAATTTGTATGCTGTGGATGTTGAAACGGGAAAAGAGATATGGAGATTTAAAACAAAAAATGGTGTTAATACTGTTCCAGCTTTGCATAATGGAATTTTATATTTCGGTTCTAATGACACAAATTTTTACGCTCTTAATTTAGAAGGAAAAGAGATATGGAGATTTAAAACTGGTGGTAGAGTAGCAGGTGCAAAACCAACAGTATATAAAAATAGAGTCTATTTCGGATCTGGCATGCCAGAAGGGACATTGTATTGTTTAGATTTGGAAGGAAAAGAGATATGGAGATTTGAAGCAGGCGAAGGCATATACACAAATGCTGTTATCCATAAAAATAGAATATATTTTGGCTCTTATAATTGCCATTTTTATTGCATTGATTTGGAAGGTAAGGAAATCTGGAGATTTCCAACGAGCACAACAACACCAGCGCCTGTTGAAAGGATAGAAGAAGTACCATTTGAGATAAAAATACCTCTATCAGAAAGCAGTGAAGAGAAAAAACTTTATGAAACAAAAACATCCATGGCAGAAGGACCTTTTCATATGATATATTCTGGTGGTTTTGTTTACAAGCATGAAAGTGTTTATCAGTTAGGAAAGAGAAAATATAGGTAATTAGGATTAATTTTATAAATTTATTATTTATAAGTAACTATATGTCAGGAATTTCGGAAATAACACTTCCTGATACAAGTTTGTGCGCAATAGTTAGGGATGAAAAGGAAAATCCTGCTGGAGGTATAGAAAGGTTTGTTAAAAGTATAATAAACTATGTAGAAGCTGGGGTAATAGTAGATTGCGGCTCAAAAGACGGTACAAGGGAAATCCTAAATGATCTTGCTTCACAATATCCTAAATTAAAAATTTTTGACACAAAATTTAATGGATATGATAATGCAAGAAATTTTGCGCTTGATAGAGTAGAAACCAAAATGGCTCTTGTTTTGGACGCTGATGAGTTGCTGACAGGAGATGATTTCGAAAAATTGAAAAAATTTATGGAAGATAATCCGGATTTTTTGGGATATAATTTTCGATGCATATATATTTATCCTGAAGAGGAAGAATTCGGACCTATCCATAATCCAAGGTTGTTTACAGTTTCAAAAGAAATCCGATATAAGGGGTTTACTGGAGAGGAATTATATTTGAAGGATGAAGAAATGTGTAAAATAAATGGAAAAACTATCGACACTAATATAATTATAAAACATTTTTGCCCACGTAAAGAAGCGCGTTTAAAAAAATATGAGTACTATTCTAAAATTCTCAGCCATAAACATGGAAATTCACAAATTGATATTCCTCCATCAGAATTTCCTGGGTTCAAAGAATGGAAAGCATATAATCCAAAAAGAGATTCTTATCTATAGATTTTTATTGCTGACCTATTCCTTTTCAATCTTCATGTTTTCTGGAATGATCAAAAGCCAGTCATCATCAGCAAAAAATACCTGTGATTTGAATTTTGAACAACCTTCTTTGATCTTTATTATCGCATGCTCAAGCTCATCAACACTTTTTTCCCTCATTCCAACTGTATAAACAAATATTATATAACCAAGTTCTGCATCTTTTATTATTCGATCTATATCCGAGAAACATTCTAAATTCTCAACTATAACACGTATCTCAGCCTTTTCTATTTCCTGTTTTGATATCTCGGTGAAATCCTCCTTCTTGAACCTCATATCCTTCAGCTTAAGATCGACCTTCTTTCTCAAAGCATTTATTTTGTATGCATGTCTAAATGCATAACGAATTGCATATCTTATGTCCCTTCCTGGCTCAACCGCAGCAGCCTCCCAAATTATGTATCTAACTGGAACAACATCTGTTTCTTTTGTCCCAACCTCTTTAACATTTGATAGTATAGAGATTGAAGCCATTCTAAGTATGAAAGATATGAAAAATACTATCTGCAAACCATACAATCCTATGAAAAATGAATTGCTATATGTTTGTGCAAGATAGGCTCCAAAAATTGCACCTATTACAGAACCTATGCCTGTTACAAAAGTGTAATTAGCAACATAACCAGGCCTCTTTTTTGAAGGTGTTATATCAAGCAAAAAATTAAAAACAACTATATCAAATCCTGCCCAGGCAAATCCGTCAAATATTTTTACTATTAATAAATGTGCTATGTTTGAGGATAACATATAGCCAAAAGGGACAAAGCTTATTAGAATGCCACAAACAAACATGATCCTTCTATTACCATATCTGTCAGCAAGCTTACCCCAGTATTTATTAAATATTGTTTTTACAAGGGCTCCTACAAAAATCAAAATAGCAAACCATTCGTAGCTGACATTAAGATCCTTCAACATATAAACAGCAATAAAAGGTGCGGATATCTCAACAGCAAAATTTGTGAACATTACATAAGCGGTGAATAAGGAGAAATTTTTATTAATCTTTATCGCATTTATTATATTTTTGGGATGAAAAGATATCTCATGTTTATAAACATATGTTTTTTTGAAATACGGCTCGTACATAAAAATAAAAAATAGAATTGATATCATACCAAAAACTACGGACATGATAAATATTGTTGTAAATCCGTAAACTGATAAAATTATGCCTGAAATCAATGTTGCAAAAAGACCACAGAAGCCCATTATCATATTTCTTTTCCCAAAATATGCTCCTCTTATTTTCATAGGAACTATGTCACCCATGAGGCTTGACCATGCAGGACTTCTCAATGTCAAGAAAAAACTTGCAAGAGTAAACAGGGCTATAATAGCTATGATAGGGTTTGGATAGAAAAATGGTATTATTATTATTGGTATCCATAGAAGCCTTGATATTAATGATGAAATTATCCATACGCTTTTTCTGCTCAAATAATTGGTTAATTTTGCTCCTGGTATCTGAGAAAAAATGTTTGCAAAGCTTTTCAGCGAATTTGCAAGACCTATCTGAACATTATCTGCACCTAAGGAAAGTAGAAAAGGGGTTATGTAAGAATCTGTTATGCTGCTAGCTGCTGAATTAAAGCTTCCTTCAACAATAGAAAGTTTAAGATTTTTTTCTGTTTTCGCATCCTTCATACTCATATTTTCATATCATTATGCTTAAATATATACATAGAAGCATAGGCAAACATTTAAAAACCCTTATGTTAAGAATTTCATATGAATGGAGAAACCGGAGAAAAGCCAGAAGTAAAAACCGAAACCATAACAACTACAATAGAGGTGGATAAAGATCTCTTCCTAAAATTTAAAGCACTTTGTGTTCTAAAGCAGCTAACAATATCAGGGGAGATCGAAAAATTGATAAGAAAAAGAGTAGAAGAGCTTTCTGAGGGTGTGAATCTTCCTATAAAAGAGGAGCAAAAATAATCAATCTATCAGAAAATACTTTAACGCTTCTTGTATGTTTTCCACTTCTATAGTTTTTATTTTAGCCTCTTCTGAAATATCGACCTTTTTCGGCCTTCTCTCTGTTGTGCATATCTCTGCAACACCTATTTTCTCACAATATCTATATGTTTCATATGTTGTCTCTTTTGATTGCAATAGAGGGACTAAGAAAAGTTCTGCACCAGATTCTTTTGCAGCTTTTGCCTTTTCCATAACATTACCAACAGGCCCTATTGTCCCATCATGATTTATCGTACCTGTTATCGCAACACTCTGATTTATCTGCTTATGCTGGAGGGCTGCTATTGTTGCTATGGTTAGAGCAGCTCCTGCTGAAGGACCCTCAACAGCTGTTGCATTTGTTTCAATAGTATATATAATATCATAATTGGATAGATTAATTCCTGTGATATTTGCCGCAACAGACCTTGATGTTCTTATTGATGCTTGTGTATCTGTCCAGAAAAAAAGTTTGTCTATGTTTACAAGGATCCTTCCTGTTCCAGGAACAACCTGAACAGAAAGTGTTGTCATAAGACCGTTTCCATCTTCATCAACAGCAGGGATATGTATGTAAGAGAATGATGAGTTTTCAAACTTTACCGGTTCGTATTTTACAAACTCAACAGGCTTTGTATAGTTATACACATTAATTGTTGTTGTGGTTTTTTGCGTACCAACATAGATACCAATAAAAAATGCCAAAATTGCAAAGACTAAAACAAATTTCATTTTCATACTATCACAAAAATGGTAGAGACACGCCATCGGTGGATATTAGCTAAACAGCCGGTTGCTCACATCTTCTTCTCGATCCCGTTAACCCCATAAGCATTATTGATATGACTTCCCCAGTTTTTATATGCAAACCTTTAGGGATGCTTCCTTCCGGACCTGACCCGTTTCATCATATCAATAACCATATGGGACAGGATTTCAATGTCAAAGATGTGGACCGATCTGCATAGCCAATACCGCCCTCAGGCTTCGACCCCACCTAGGACGGTTTGTGGTTACCTGCTTATGACTTAAGTTTCTTAAGTCAAGTTACAGGCTACGCCCAGCAGCCCGGTCTAGTCTCTACCAATTTTATTTTTATTTTAGGCTTTTAAATATTAAAGTATGATATCTTCTTATAAAAAAACAGCCACTATGCTTTTTGGGAAAATTGCTGAAAAATATATTGACTCGTTTAGACCCATCGAACCACATCTCAGAAATGCGAACATAAAAATTCTTCTAAAAACATGGATATGTATCATATTATTAAGCACTGTCTTATCTTTTTTCATATCCTTCTTTGTTATTTTTATTATTTTGACATTCTTTGTACAGATTGACATCTTTTTTCACATTTTCCTAATAATGTTTTTACCAATTTTCATAAGTTCTCTTGTATTTCTTTTTTTCTACGCATATCCTATGGAGATTGAAAGAAGAAAAAAATCCTCAATTGAACTGAACATACCTTTTGCAATAACCCATATGGCTGCCATTTCCTCTTCAGGCATACCTCCTGAATTCATGTTTGAGCTTCTCACAGGATTTGAAGAATACGGAGAGATATCAGAGCAGTCAAAGATTATAATGAGAAATATAAAAACATTTGGTATGAGCTCTGTTGATGCAATAAAGGATGTTTGCAAGCGTATGCCTTCAAAAGAGTTCAAAGAAATTTTGCTTGGCATAGCATCGACAATAGAAACTGGCGGAGACCTTACTTCATATCTTAAAGAAATGTCTGAAAAGGCTTTGTTTGAATATAAAGTTAAAAGGGAGCAGTATTTAAAAACCCTCTCAACATATGCGGATGTTTATACAGGTGTTCTTGTTGCTGCCCCTCTTATGATGATTTCCATGCTAGCTACAATGAGTATAATAGGTGGTACTGTTATGGGGTTGACAATCTCAGATATGGTTTTTCTCATAACATGGATTATCCTTCCTGTACTCAATATGATATTTATCACTGCTTTACATTTAACATATCCGGGTGTGTAAATGGATTTGAAAAAATATGTTCATGAATTTGTGTTTATTTCTATAGCAGTGGTTTTACTTCTAATAAACTTTCTTTTTTTGATAAAAACAACTCCATTCATTGTGCCCATAGTAAATGTTATGGCAATTCTCATAGCTGTTGTTCCACCTTTTTATATATTCTATTCAAGGTATCTAAGAGCCAGAGATATAGAAAGGAAGTTCATAGTTTTTATAATGGATCTAACAGAAGGCATAGATTCTGGGATGACGTTGCCTATGGCATTGAAATACGTTTCTGAAAAGGATTACGGCGCTCTAAACCCATATGTGAAAGAAATAAACAGTAAGGTCTCATGGGGCGTTCCTTTCGAAGATTCGCTCAAGATTTTCGCAAAAAAGGTTGGGAGCCTGCCTATAAAAAGGGCTGTCACAACAATTATAGAGAGTTATAAAGTTGGTGGAAACATATCAGACACACTTAAGGCAGTTGGTAGTTCTCTTACTGAGATAGAGAAAATAAAAAGGGAACGCTCTGCATCCATACACTCTGAAATAGTTACTTGTTATCTTATATTTTTTGTTTTCATTTTTATTTTGATCGTTCTTGAGGTCTTTCTTCTACCAGCACTTGGGAGGCATGCACCAGCAGGCGGTGAATCAGAATCTATAAAGATCCAAATAGAGCCTTATATGCTAGTCAATTTCATAATTGTTCAAGGATTTTTTGCTGGCTTGGCTGTTGGAAAAATAGCAGAAGGGTCAATAATAGCAGGTCTTAAACATTCAATTGTTTTAATTGTAGTAGGCTATCTCATATTTTCATTAGCATCCAATATTAGAATCTTTTTCTAAATTTTTTTCAAAATCTCAATCAGGCCATTTATTATCGCTTCTGGTTTAGGCGGGCATCCTGGAACATACACATCAACAGGTATGATGTTATCAAGTGTTTCTTCAGCATTATATGAATCATAAAAAATTCCTTTTGATATCGCGCATGATCCTATAGCAACAACATATTTTGGTTCTGGCATTTGATGATATATTGTCAAAAGTCTTTCCTTCATTTTCTTTGTTATAATACCTTCTACAAGAAGTATATCTGCATGCCTTGGAGAACCCTTTGCAAGCATCCCGAATCTCTCTAAATCATATCTTGGTGTAAGGCTTGCCAAAATCTCGATAGAGCATCCATTACACCCTCCACAACCTAAATGTAAAATCCAGGGAGATTTTTTTCTGCAAAGTTTAACTGCATTTTCCAAAGGCTTTTTTAATCGAATAAATTCCTTTCTCATAAAATCACCAAAAGCAATAATATAATTATCACAACCCCACATATTATCCACTGCAGATATTCATTCAATTTACCGGAGTGAATTTTTTGCAGATTTTTTATTTTGAGATTATCTTTTATTATTCTATAGAAATTATCAGCATGCACTTCTGGGTCAGATAATGTAAATTCTCCACATTTGTACATCTCACTTTTTGAATCCTCTTCTTTATACCGCTTGCTACCAAGAAGATAGATTAAAAAACCTATGAAACTGAATAAAATGAATACTGATATAAATATTGTCCATTTTTCAATCATAATTAAATATTGTTTAATGGATAAAAAATTTAAATCAACCAAGAACTGATTTTATATATGTTGATTTGTCTAAAAGTGCTGAAGCAGCCTGATCTATAACAGGGGTTATAATCTGAGGAAAAATTCCTATGATAACACAAAGAGCTGTAAGTATCAAAACAGGTACTATCATACACAGCGGGGTTTTTTCCTTTATTTTTATTCTGCACGGACCAAGAAAAATTGAGGAAAATGCTTTCATATAATAGGCAAGTGTTATTGCTGAGACTATTAGGCAAACAACTGTGAGTAGAGGGTTTACCTCCCATGTTGCAACATATATCATCCATTTGGATACAAATCCGTTTAGTAAAGGAATGCCTGCTATTGAAAGCGAACCTATTAAGAAAGATATCATAACAATCGGCATCTGCCTACCTAAGCCTCCAAGTTTGTTCATATCCCTTGTGCCTGTATGCCATATGACAATGCCTATGGAAAGGAAAAGCAGGCTCTTCATAATAACATTGTTCAATAAATGGAAAATGCCTGCTGAAAGGCCATTAGATCCTAAGCCAATTGCAATGATTATATAACCTGTTTGGCTGATAGTTGAATATGCTATGAGTCTTTTCACATCACTCTGTACAAAAGCCATCAAACCACCCAATATCATTGTAATCAAACCAAAACATATGAGTATGATAGAGAAGCTAGACAAACCGAAAATTGTGAAAAGAACCCTCATAATAGCATAAACACCAGTTCCAACAACAACACTTGAAAGCAGGGCTGAGATTGATGATGGAGCAACAGAATGTGCATCAGGAAGCCAAAAATGGAATGGAAATATCGCTGCCTTTAGGAAAAATCCGCTCATCAATATCCCCAAAGCTATATAAAAAACATTCTCCTGCCTGAATTTTAATGCAAGATCTGCAATATTGACTGTTCCAGCAAGCCCATAAAGCATTGCAACACCAAGTAATATGAAAGATGTTGATAGCGCTCCCATTATAAGAAATTTAACAGAGGCCTCTGCTGTCTCTTTTTTGAGTGGAAATGAAACAAGAATATAGGATGATATGGAAAATATTTCAAAAAAAACATACATATTGAAAATATCTCCTGTAAAAACAACACCAAGCATGCCTAAGGTTAATAAGCATAAAGCAGGATAGAAATTGCCCTTCCTTTCTCTTATGTATTTTATCGAATATATGGCTGATAAAGAACAGGTACCTGATATAAGCAATCCCATTAGAAGGCTGAATTTATCAACAATCCATACTATGCCAAAAGGTGGGCTCCAACCACCAAATCTTGTTATTATGATCTCTTGGAAAAATCCCATGAACGCTATCAATATGAATACCAAAATTATTCCGATAATGGGAATTATATATTTTTTTGTAATAATTGAAAGAAAGATTGAAGCGAACAAAACAATTAATATGTATGATATCATAATCACCATCTACATTGCTCTTTTGTTATTATTCTTTCTTTTCCACTTTTTACATCTATGACTGTCATCCTGTCTGTGCATGAGATGCAGGGGTCAATAGAGGCAACGATAACAGGCACATCAGCTATTTGTGAATTGAGCAAGATCTCTTTTATAACATGCATGTTTGCGTATGTTGGTGTTCTTATCTTAACCCTGTAGGGCCTTTCACCTCCATCAGATTTTATATAATAAAAAAGTTCTCCACGAGGTGCTTCAACACTTGAGGTTATTTCTCCAGCAGGCACTTTCACAATTGACGGGAATTTGATTGATAAATCGCCTTCAGGCATTCTTAGCAAGGCTTCTCTTATCAACCTTATAGATTCCAAACATTCCTTCAATCTAACAATACTTCTTTCCAAAACATCCCCTTTATCACCCAAAACCATTTTGAATTTCAATTCGTTATAGACAAAATATCCTTCTTCTCTGATATCATATTCTATACCTGAAGCCCTTGCAACAGGTCCAACAGGCGTCAATTCTTTTGCCTTTGATTCAGAAAGCACACCTATGCCTTTTATTCTTTTAACCAAACTCCTATCCTTTTTGAAAACATTTATGTAATAATTTATCCTGTCTTCAAGTTTTTTTAGCCTCCTTTCTATCTCAGCTTCATGCTTTTTTTCTATATCCTTTCTAACACCGCCCAAAACATTCATAGAATAATGAACCCTGTTTCCTGTTATTATTTCAAGCATTTCCATAACAAGCTCTCTGTCCCTGAAAATATAATGGAAAAGTGTGTCAAATCCTGCTTCCAATGCTAGAACTCCTAAGGCAAGCATGTGGGAATGTAATCGCTCCAATTCAAAAATTATGAGCCTTATGTATTTTGATCTCTCAGTAGGCTGGATTTTCATCAGATTTTCAATGCCGTTTAGATAACAAGATGTATGGGCATGACCACAAATCCCGCATATCCTTTCAGCAAGATATATGTTTTTTAACCACCATCTGCTTTCAAAAATCTTTTCAATTCCTCTGTGATTATAGCCAAGTTCAACATCAACATCTACAATTGTTTCCCCGTCTACTTTAAGTCTCAGATGCAAAGGTTCTATCAAAGCTGGGTGCTGAGGGCCGAACGGCAAAACAAACTCTTTCATGCAACATCAGAACCAATAGGAATATCTTTGTCAACTGTCAAAAGGCTTACATCATCATTTTTTACTGCTGCTAAAAGCATGCCTTCGGATCTTATACCCTTTATCATAGCCGGTTCAAGGTTTGTCAAAACAATTATCTTTTTTCCTATAAGTTCATCCTTTTCATAGTTCTTTTTTATGCCGGCTATGAGTGTTATTTGCTTGCCACCAATGTCAACTTCTAGTTTATAAAGTTTGTCAGCCTTCGGCACGTCATCAACTGATATTATCTCCCCAACTTTGAGCTCTAATTTTTCAAAATCCTTGATCGATATCATAATCAAAATATGGTAAAAACGGATTTAAATGTATTTAACGTTGAGTTAATTTAACATTTGGTGAGAGACTTAATCCTTTAATTTGAACCTACACAGAAAACACCTGGTCGGAGAATAATTGAAAAAGTTTTGTCAGAATATCAAGAGGGTGGAAAGTTGGAGGTGGGAATCCAGTTCTACTGTAATGCGCTTAACTTAGTAGAAGTATAGCAGAATAAATATTTAAAGCTTTATTCAAACAAAATTGTATTCTGTATTTTCATTGCTATTGTTCTAGCATAAACCAACGTTCCAATAATTACTCTGTAGAATTCCTTCCTTTCTTCTTTATTCATTCTGTTGTATTGCTTGAAATATTCTTCACTAGTCCTTATCTTCGCTATTATTTCAGCCAAGCTTATGGTTAAACACTTTTTACATATATTCGTATCTAGTTTTCTCTTACACTTTATACATCTTCCCTTTAACTTTACCATATGAAAATCGACCTATCCTATACTAGGCATGCACCTATACTATTCTCTAAGTTGTATCCGTAGTTTCATCGCTATTTTCTGCTTTCACAATCTTCCACCAAAAAGGATCTATTGGTTTCATAATATTCCATTTTGATAGGCTTTGTTTGATATTTTTAATAACGTAGCTGCTTATTCCAAATCTCCTGCCTATTTCCTTTTCCAAAACTGTTGCTGGAACTTTTTCTTTATAACCTTTCTCTATTAAATCATCTCTAAGCTCTTCTAAGTCCTTTAATTTTAACGTCATAGATATTCACCTTTATCTAAGATCCCCTTCTCTTTAAGGACTGCAATCAACTTCCACAATTTGTTCTGAAGATAAGAATTACCCTTCTCTACCTTTGTTATCCTTTCATCAAAATTTTGCCTGATTTCTCTTAATTCATTCCTGTTTTGTAAAATGGCCTTAATTCCAACCTCAATAGCTCTAGACCACTTTATCCCATTGCTCTTGACCATTTCGTACAGCTCTTTAGAAACTGTGGTTGTTACCTTGTAAAGAAATTTATTTTTATTTTTTATTTTTTGTACAGGAATTTCATTAACATTATCTTCAGAAGTATGTATTTTTACGTAATTATTACATATTTTTTCATTGCTACTATATAGATCCTTATTAGAAAAAATAAAAAATTTTTCTTGATTATTGTCTTTAATTTCTGTTTTCATCTTTATCCTCTTCCTCTAGCCATTGCTTCAACAAGGCCAAAGTCTTAGGTAAAAATTCTTTATCCACTAATCTCACCGCATTCCTTCCTAATCAAGGTCCTAACTGCATCAGCTTTTGTAGAATACTTTCCAGAAGCTATCAAATTTTCCAGTTTATTATAATCTGAAAGAGTCAGCTCAACAAACAATCCCTTAAATTGCCTTCTAAACATTTTTCTTAACATATAACATCCATATAATAGAATAGCTTCCAGAATAGGGCCCATTTTAAGGTTGTTGCTTATGATCCAGCAAGCTATATTAAGAAGCAATTTGGATTATGCTAGGAGCTATGAAAAGGTAGAGAAGTCACGTTTAGTAGGAGGAATGTACGAATCGGAAAAAGGATTTATAACATTTTATCTTAAAAAACATCCGAAATGTGCAATACAATTCACACCCAAAGGAAAAGTTAACTTATACTTTACCAAAGAAGAAGAATTATCGAGCATTTTGGAAACTTTACCAAAGATTTTTATAGGAAAGAACAAATCTAAGTGGGAATGGCAGGTATTGACTAGGCAGAGAATTGAACACACAGTCCCAATTGCTATCAAAAATTTCATTAAATCTGAAGTGGAGGCCAAAGTTAGTAAGAAAGAAGATAAAACTGTTGTTATTCCTATCAAAAATTTTGTAAAATGTGGACTTGAATTAGTGGTTAAAAACAAAGAAGGAAAAGCAGTTGAAAGAAGGGTTAAAAGGGCTGATGAATGAATAAATTGTTTATTTTACCATTAGTGCGCACAAAATAACAAAAACACAAAACAACTTTTTGTACAACTCTTTGACAAAGATTCAAATTTGATGATAAATTAATAAATCAGTGAGAAGATTTATGATCATGAACGGATTTGAATATGGAACAAAGAGAGCAATCGAAGAAATAGTCTGTGGATTCGTCACGTCAGTCATTGTGAATGTTTTTATAAATTCTGGTTTGTTAAGCCCTTCTTATGTTCTTCTCTTTGGTGTGATTAACGTAATTGGTTTAATAACATTAATTTTTGCTATGCCTTATTGGGGAATTACATATCTTTTAGGATGGTTATTTGGAGTTATTATTATGCTTCAATCTGGTTTAATAGGTATTTTAGAAGTCGTTATTTATCTTGGAATCCCATTAGTTGTTCTTATATTAAGAGTAAAGTCATGGTTTGAAGGAGAATAGTAAATAGCTATATGAATCCTTTGCATGCAATTATCTTGAATAATATATTTAAGCTATTTTAGTAAAGTTTAAATTAGATAGTAATGGTTACAGATAAAGAAGCCTATTTTGTAGAGTGTGTTAAAAAAGCTGCAAAATCTTTGGGCTTAAAATACTCACCTAAAGTCAAAGTTTGGGAAGACGCTTGCCCTTATAGTAGTGGAAATGAAATAGCTCATACACATCCAGATTTATGTTTGATTTGTATATCTAAAGGCAAACTCGAAAGCATGAATCTTGATGAAATTAGGGAGACTGCTTTTCACGAAACTACACATATGTTACACATAGAGCATGATATAAATTTTAGTACATCTATGGATGATGCGCATTTAGCTGCTTGGTTAGATGAGCATAGGCCAAGAACCGTAACATTTAGTTCAAAAAAAGAGGATGAAGACAAAATAGACAAAGAAAGATGTAATTATCATCTTTGTCGTAAGAAAACGAAACTTTATAGATGTAAATATTGTGGTAAGTATTTTTGCAAAAAACATATACATCCTGGATTAGCAATCTTCAGAAGTGCTATCGATAATATAAAAGATCCAGGTCTAAGGGATAAAATTTATGAAGAGTGGAAAAGAACAGACGTACATCCTGATGTAGTTTGGACAAAAAAATATTTTGAAGAATTAAAATTAAAAGAAGAAGAAACGAGAGAAAAGTTTTTTGCAATGTTGGATAGATGGAAGGAAAAAGAAGTGAGAGAGAAACCAAGCTATACACCTGAAATTTCATTACCTTCTGTTAAAACCACATCAAGATTCATACCTTATATTAGGAAACCATCTTTTAGGTTCAGATACCATCATAATTATGTAGATTCATTAGTTTGGGTTGGATTAGCTATATGCTTGATCTCACTTTTTCTTCCCTGGATTTCCATTTCTTTGTTTGAACCATTTACAATTCAAGGCACATGGTTTACTTTATTTCAAACAGAACTACCAAAAATTGAGAACTACGGCTTGTTAAATTATATCAAAATGTCGCACTATGCTACAATAGCTGTATCAATTTTGCCTATACTAGGTTTTGCAATTGTTGTCATTGGTCTGATAAGTAGAAATTGGATTACTTTCATTGGTTCTTTATTTATGCTTTTTTCACCATTGGTACTACTTTACTTCCTTTCTCAAGGGATAAGTGTTTTTGGTATAAAAATTAGTTTAGTTTCTTTAGCTGGAATAGGGCTTTGGGGTTTTCTAATAGGTTCTTTGTTATTAGCTTATGGTTCTGGGAAACGAATATCAGGCTTAAAAATATTTTCTTCTTTAGTGGTTGTTAGTATTGTTACTGGGATGTTTCTTTCCAATTTTAGTTTACTATCAAGATTAAAAACAGAGCAACCAATGACAAGTGGTTATTTCTATCCTAATAAAGAAGTGAAATTAATGATTGAAAAAACTATAAGGGATTATTTAGCTCCTAAAGAAACAATGTTGGGCGTCCAACAAAGAAGTATAAATGATCTTATGTATTTTGGGCCATCTTTTGATGCTAGTTTTGATAGTTACAATATTTGCGCCACAGGAACTTATGCATGTAGTTATGGTAAGGAAAAAGGAGAGAATGTTAATTACCTCTATTGCAGACCTACTTACTTTTCATCTTATATCTTTTGTTACAAGAAAACTATTACATCAACTTCTGGAGAAATTCAAAATGTTATAAGAGATTGTGTCTATAATTTTGTTTTAAATCCAAAAAGTTTAGAAGTTATTTCAATTGAATTTGGACCGTTACACCAAATGGCAGAGAGTTTGTGTTAAGAATTTTTCATGTAACTAACACAAAAAAGTTTGTTCGAATAACTTTAAGCTTAACAGTAAAAATTCTTATTCTAATTTAAACTTATATTAATTAAATGTTATATTAATTAAATGGTTGACTGGAAAACTATTGCAATAATTCTAATTATAGCAGTTATTATTGAGAGTACATACATAGTCTATATCAATTGGGTAGGTTATGATTATATTGTTAATGAGGCAAGATGTTCTGCAACATGTGTAGATAAAGGGTACACGGCATATAATTATGAGTTTTATACAAAGTACTGTTACTGTTTTGATAGGGACGGTAATAAATTCTTAGTTGAGGTAAAATAGGAGTTGCTACAAAATGGCAGAGCGGAAGTTAAAAAGGCCAATGGGTGTTAAATTAATTCTTGCTTATAACATTTTACACCTTCTTTTTATTTTCTATTCTATGGCATTAGGATACGGAGGTTTTATTGGTCTCCTATACATTTTTGCTTTGTATTATGGTCTATGGAAAATGAAGAAAGATTGGATGTGGGTCCTTGTATTTGGTTTAATACTATCAACTGCTTTCTATGTTTATTCAATGTTTGTTTCTCTTGATGTATTTAGTATGATTTTTGTTATTTTGAATAGTATTTCAGTATATTGGCTCTACACTAATAGGGGTATTTTTATAAAACCAGAAAAGGAGAAAAGTGCTTTAGGTACTAAAAGTGAATGGATAAGGGCTGGATTAATTATTTTAGGTATTATAGGTATCCCAATTTCGCTGGGGATGATTAATTCAGATTATATACTTTACGGAATTTTAGGTATTCCAATATGGATTATTTTTGTTTGGTTCATTGTTCCTAAACTTGTAAAAAGAATTAAAAAATAATTTAACTAGAGTTTACAAGCAAATTCTCAATGCCAGTTTCTTTAACTAATTTCTTAAAATCTTTTTTAATCTTTGGATATTTAATAGCTATTCTTTTAAGCATTTCAAACATAAACCCGTCTAATTTTCTTCTTTTCTCGTCGATTTCAACCACTGCTTTTGCATCCAAAGGAAACCCACACTTTTTGCAGAACTGAGATAATATGCTGTTATTCTCATTACATTTGGGACAAATTTTAATAGAAATATTTCTTAATTCTTTATTTTCTTCTGGTTTGAAACCATGCAGTTTTAATAAAGCATCGTCAATGTCTTTCCCTGATAAATGAACGTAAGTAGAGGCCATCCTACTATCTCCACACCATCCAAAGTATACTTTTAACTGCTGCTCTGTTAACTTGCTTGCTAAATACGTAGCTCTGGCGTGTCTAAAGCTGTGAGGATTTACCCTCTTAGTTATTCCAGCTTTCTTAGCTAATTTCTCTATTATGAAACGTATCGAATTATAGCTAAGCAATTCATACCTATTTCTGTTCCCAGTTGTGATCCAGACAAAAGCTTCAGGATCATTTTTTAATGGATGAATATCTAGCCAATTTGTCAAATCTTTAGCATGTTCAATTATCCTTACTCTTCTACTTCCAGTCTTACCATTCACAATTAGAATTATTCCATATTCGTCAAATTGAATGTGTTTTATTCTTATAGGTAACAGCTCTCCAATCCTGCAGCCAGATTCATACAAAGTTAGAATGAATGCTCTATCTCTTTGATTATCTGCAGCATTAGCAAGCTTTTCTACTTCCTCTTTTGTCAAAATCTCTTCTGGCAGTTTGTTATTATTTTTCTTTAGAGTAATTTTTACCCACTTAACTTCTGGTGGATAATCTTCTGTCTGTCTCAACCATCTGTAAAATATCCTTAAAATAACTTTGAAATCATGCTTAGTAGAATCAGTCCACTTTTTATTGGTTTCTATCTTACTTACTAAATCAATTATGTCATCTTTCACAGCATCTCTAAAGGGTTTGTTCAGCATCTTGGCCAAAGTTTTTAGGGTATAAACATACTTCATTATCCTTCCAGCAGACTTTCCTTCTGCAGACAGCTGTTTTAGAAATTTCAAAATATCTGATCTATTCGGTTCGCTTAATTCATTCAATTTCTCTACAACTTGCTCTACTCTCTTTTCAAAATTATGTATATCTACTTCCATACCAGTGCGCCTTTTTATCCATTACATTATTTAGTCTTGGGAATAGGCCCCATTTTTCAGCGCACTACAATAGAACAGGATGCGGGAGTACAGTATAAAACATGTTGATGGAACTGTTAGATTCGATAATTTAGAGGTTGCATTAGAAACATTTTTGAATTTCCATTCAAAAGGGTATTTTAATAACAGACCAGAATGTATTAGCATCTTCAGAGAGATGGAGAGAGATCTCTTACGATATAAACCTCCTACTGGCGAAATTGGGTTAGGAGCAGGGTTTTTATTGATTGATATTTTAAAGAAATAACTTCAATCATAAGATTATATCTCTATTTCCATACCGTCAAAAGACAATTCCATATTTTTTGGAAGTAAAGTTTGTAACTCTTCATGTGTTTTTTCTGTTAGATGAGTTATGCTATGGAAGATTATTTTTTTGGCATTTAGAGAATTAACAAAATCAAAAATTTGTTTTCCATGTAGATGGTCCGGGTCTTTTTTTAATCCATTTTGTTCTGATTTATTCGGAAATTGTTCTTCAAATAAGAAAGTTCCATCCGCAATAATAATATCTGAGTTTTTTATTAAGTCTATCGTTTTTTTGTGGAACTTTAAAATAATCAGCCAAATACACAATTTTTTTATTTTTTTCTTTTAATAAAAGTCCAAAAGTATTTTCTAATTTATTTTCCTCTAAATCTTTATCTTACGTTTTCATATAACCATTTTTGGGTTTTATTAGAACAGTATAATCTTGGTTTATTGATGAGTTCCTATCCAAGCATGAAGGTCAAATAATCCATAAAGATGGTCAAAATGCCAATGACTGACCAAAAAAATCTTTAATACCTGTAAGGTTAAATTTTACTGATTGTAGTCTTATATCTGGGCTAATTTCAATTTACCTTCTTTAGTTTCTATAAGAATTTCTGGCTGACTTCTATTATTTTTTGAGTGGGGGTTTCAACTGCTAATTTACAAATCCTGCAGTTGCAAAATGGTGCAGGTATACCTTCCCACCCACCTAAACCCAATATTTTTATTTTCATATTTTTTTCAACCTTAAATGCCCCTTTCCTATCAGAATCCGTAAACCCTCGCCAGATTCTTATAAATTCCCTTTCCTTCTGCTCTAATATTCCAAATTTTCATCGTAGCAAGCATCTGGACACAAACGAAGTATGCGCTCTAACCTTTCTAATTTTTTACTTAGTTGTATTTTTAAAAGTGGATCTGAATCTTCTATATCCAAATTTAATATCGGCATCAGACCAAAATATAACGCTGTTGTTTCAGAAGGTAATTTTGCATATTTTGTTTCTTCACCCCAAAAACAACTCATATTATCACTATTTAATATTAACATTTATCTTTTTAAGTTTTCGTATTTTAAATCTTTTTATTTCGGTTATAAAAATATTAGATTATGAAAAGATATATATTTACTCTCATGCTCGTTATTTTCTTACTTTCTCAAATTTCCTTCGTGCAAGCTACAGATGTTATATTCATACCAAATCCTGGCGATCCAAGACTGCTCAGTGTGAATCCGGATGAATCATTCATAATTATTGTTGATCCTTATGGATTTGGCATAAATGTTAACAAACCTTATAGAGTGAGGTGGACTGTTGTTGGAGCAGGTGTAGGCGGCATAGGAACATTCCCGATAGTTAATGACAAGGCTATTTGTTATTTTTCCAAAAACGACGAGAATGCAACATGCGGCCCTTCGCCAATAAACTCAACAGACACTTATACAATGCTTTTCCATCTCATAACACCGAGCGGTTCTGCAAACATAACAAAGCAGTTCAACATAGCAAATATACCTACAATTAATAACATCAATCTCAACCTTATTAACAACACAGTTTATATGACACTTTATGCATCAAAAAATGAAATAGATGATTTGAAATATGCGGTCTACAAAGATATTAATAAAGAGCCTGGTGCTATTGTTCGATCTTTAACCCAATTTACTTATACAATTTGTGGTACAACACCTTGTTTTATCAGCAATTTCACATTTCCTGGAGATGGAAACTATTATATTTCTATAATTGGAGAGAAAGGTGGTGAGACATCTGGGATTGTTAGAAGGGTTTTTGTACCTAAGCAGATCTATCTGAAAATAAATACAAGCAAAAATTTTTACCTTCCTGGAGAGGTTTTTGAAATATCAGGGGAAACAAATTGTGAAAATGTAAAAGGTTATATAAGTTATCCGAATGGTACAAAGGCAAAAGATTTTAATATTGATGTCTCAGATAATGAATTCTCATATTCTTTTGAAATCCCTTCAAACTGGCAAACAGGGCAATATACAATATCCGTAACAGAGCCTTTGCAAAAATCCTTAACATTCTCTGTAACAAGACTCATTGACACAGATATACACTATATAACAGCAACAGTTGATCAATTAGGGAATTTCACAAAAGCGATAAAAATATACAATCTTGGCATAGAAAAATTAAACATATCAGCAGAGGCAGCTGGTGAATTGGAAAATGATAATATAAAGCTTACAAATTATTCTTTAAATGCTAATGATTTTACATATCTTTATCTCAATATAACAAACATACAAGATGATATAGAAGGTTCCATAAAAATATATACGTTTAATTATAGCATCGAAATACCTGTTAACATAATTGTAAGGGGTGCTACACAATGTCCTGAATGCCCGAGATGTGAGGCCCAAACAATTTCAATAAAACCACAGGTATGGGTTCAGGAATGTATTATAGGACAAGAGATAGAAAAAACATTCACTATTGAAAACAATGGAGCTTCTAATTTGACTGATTTTGAATACAGCATTGAAAAAATCAGCGGTAACAATCTGAAAAATATAATAGATATTGATTTTCCAACATCTGTTGGTTCTGGCAAAAAAGGTGATGTGAAAATAACAATAAAACCAGACATGACAGGTGTTTATCAGAGTATAATAAAGATACAGAGCAGAGACAATTATGGAACAATATTTGTTGATTTAAACTGCTTCCCTGATATATTAGAGGACATAAACTCTTTAAAAAGCGACATCGAAAACATCTCTTCTGAACTTAAAGCAGAGATAGAAAGTCATATAACATCAGCTGAAGATGCTTATGAAGCTGGAAGGTATGCTGAAGCAAATACAGAACTTGAAAAGGCAAAAGCCCTTTTAGAATTTAAGCCATCACCACCACAAAATAATGTTGAAGGAACGGATTTGACAATACCAATAGTGGCTGTTGTTGCTGTTATCTTTCTCATTTTGGCGATATTCATAAAGTTCAGAGGTGCGAAAAGACCTTCTGGTGAAGAGGAAGCTGAGTGGGAAAGAGAAATTGGTGGGGAAAATTATTAATTATATAAAACTTATTTATCCATATTTTAAAGGGGTCGTATGGGTAAGGAAATTTTTGAGTCATTATCTTCAAAAACAGATGAACATGAATTCTATACTGAGATACCAAAAGGCTATGTAACTGGAAAAACAAAATATATTGTTGTAACGGGATCTGTGATGTCCGGTGTTGGTAAGGGAACATTTACATCCTGCCTTGGTAATGTTCTTGAACTTTTTCACGGCTTTAACATCGCTCCTGTAAAATTTGATGGTTATTTAAATTATGATGCAGGTACTCTAAACCCTTATAGACATGGAGAGGTCTTTGTTCTAGATGATGGGACAGAGTGCGATCTTGATCTCGGTACATACGAAAGGATGCTGAACAAGAATTTCACAAAAGATAATTATCTAACCGCAGGAAAGATTTTCAAAACAATAATTGATAAAGAGAGGACTGGTAAATATCTTGGAAGGGATGTTCAATTCATACCACATGTTACAGGTGAGATAAAAGGTTTTTTGAGAAGTCTTGCTGTAAAATCAAAAGCTGATATAGTTCTTGTTGAAGTTGGTGGGACAGTTGGTGATTTAGAGAATTCATATTTCATCGAAGCGATGAGAGAGCTGGCATATGAAGAAGGAAAACAAAATGTCTGTTTTATAAATGTCACATACATTTTTAAACCCCACTCACTTGGTGAATACAAAAGCAAGGCAGCACAATTGGGCTTGAGAACACTTATGAGTCTTGGTGTACAGCCGGATATAGTTGTTTGCAGAAGTGAAAAACCGGTAAATGAAAAAATAAAGGAGAAGATCAGCATATTTTCAAATGTACCTGTTTCAAGGGTGATAAATTCATATGATGTCAAAAATATTTATTACATACCTCTTTTTTTCAGAGATATTGGTCTTGACAAAGCTGTAATAAAGATTTTGGGTTTGAAAAGCAAAAAGAAAAAGCCAGAGCATGCTGCATGGGAAGAGCTCGTTAAAAAGATTGATAATGCAAAAAAGGTTGTTGTAATAGCAATGGCTGGAAAGTACACAAATGTCCATGATTCATATCTATCAATCCTTAATGCATTAGAACATACAGCACCGTATTTTAGTGCAAAGGTAAAACTAAAATGGGTTGAGACAACAGATGTGACAAGAAAAAATGTTAAGGAAAAATTGAAAGGTGTTGATGGTGTAATTGTTCCAGGCGGTTTTGGACAGAGAGGGACTGAGGGAAAAATCGAATGCATAAAATATGCAAGGGAAAATGATATTCCATTTTTAGGTTTATGTTATGGTTTTCAGATGGGTGTGATAGAATTTGCAAGAAATGTGTGTGGTATAAAAAATGCGAATAGCACAGAGATCGACCCAAAAACAAAGGATCCTGTGATTTGTATTTTACCTGAGCAGGAAGAATTGGGAGAATTAGGAGGTACCATGCGTTTGGGTGGGCATGATGTTTTGATCAAGGAAGGTACGCAAGTATACAAACTTTATGGTAAAAAGGTTGTCAGGGAGCGCTTCAGACATAGATATAATGTTAATACAAAATATATTGAAATTTTGGAAAATCATGGTCTTGTTTTCTCAGGATTTGCTCCTAGAAAAAGGATTATGCAAATATTTGAACTTCCTAAGAATAGATTTCATGTAGGAGTCCAATTCCACCCAGAATTCACATCAAAACCATTAAATCCAAATCCCATTTTCAAAGGATTTTTGAAAGCGTGTGTTGAAAAAATAAATGAAAATTAAACAAAAAGGGAGTAAAACTCTATTCAGCCTCATATTCTTTATTCAATATCTCCCATATCCTTTTTGCCTTTTCCTTGCCTATTCCTTTAACCTTTTGTAAAGCTGATTCACTGGCTGAAAAAACCTTTTTAGGGGTCTTGAATTTTTTTAGGAGCCTTATGCTGAGTTTGTTTGATATATTCGGTAATCCTGAAACAAGAAATTCTTGCTGTTTTGCAAAGCTTATGCATTTTTTCTTCACCCTTATCTGCGGTTCCCTTTTCTCTTTTATCTGTTCTCTGTGAGCAATCCTATATATTTGTGCTGCTGTATCATGTTCATCAAATGTCCACAAAATTGGTAGCTTGAAATCTATTGCTATAGCTGCTAAAACACTTCTTATAGCATTTTCATGAATATTTCTTATTGAAAAAAGCTCCTCTAGATTTCCCTCAAGAATTAGCAATGGTCTCTCATAGTTTTTCACAATTTCTGATACTTGATTAAAAATCCTTTGGTCGGTTATTGATTGGAGAAAATCACTAATAGTTTTCCTCTCTATGCATACCCTATCAGAGCATATGAAATCTCCAATCTTCAATTGTTGAAAAACAAGATCAACATCAAACTCTGAGAAATAATCAGCAATATGCCTTTCTCTGTTATCAACAATTATTCTAACTTTGTTAGATGGAATAATTTTTTGCATATTATATATAAAGAATAAAGATTAATATCTTCTTTTGATTATAGTTAAAGGAGAAAAAGCCGAAGACATATCCTGCCACTGCGTAAATATTTTGCTGATTTTGCTCTGGTTCTAACCACCGCAGGCTTCACTTTATTCTGTATTGAATATACCGAAAATTTTCCTAAGGTTTTTATAGGGGTTAAAGACAATTAATAATTATGAAAAAGGCAGCAATTGAGGTTAGTTTGGGTTTCATAATTGCAGTTGTATTTGCAGTTGTTCTTTTGAGTCTGGCAATAATGTGGCTAAGAGGAATGATGTCAGCTACAACAGGTTTGACAACAGATCTCACCTCTCAGGCAAGGAACGAATTGCAAAGAACATTTGGTGGGACTGGTGAAAATTTTGCAGTATTCCCTTCACAATATGAACTCGAAGCTGGAAATGGTATAAGATTGCTTGGTGGTATAAAAAATAATGCGGGGGATGGAAGAGATCATAGATTTGTCATTAATGTATTGCCGAGTGCAGCGAGTAATGAGGTCTGTCCTGAAGGGGATATAGAAACATGTAGCGGCCCTGATGGAGGACGTTTATCAGATTATATGAAAAAATGGGTCACATGGGATCACAGCCCCAAACCAATAAAAATCGGTAGCACAGGAGAAATGTGGATAGAGGTAAAGGCTCCTTCAAATGCTGTTAAAGGGACTTATATGTTCAATGTTTACGCATGCTACGATTTCGGAGGGGATCTCCCAGCTTATACAGATTGCAATGCAGAAACAGAAACAAGTAAGATATGGAGCACACCAAAACCTCTTGTAATAACAGTGAAGTAAACTTGAAATAAATATTTTATTCCTCTTCCATATTTTATTTATATGAATGTGGGCTTAATTTTTGGAATAATATTCGCATGTGTATTAATAGGTTTAATACTTGTTTTCGGTTTTGGACAAATACAAACAATCATTAATACAAGTTCTGAAGCATCTTTTGAAAAAACAGTTTTGGACTTAAAGAATTCTGTAAAACAGGTTTATAGTCTATCCCAAGGGTCTGTGCAAGAATTTGATCTGATATTTCCTGGTGATGTAAAAAAAATATGTTTTGTTAACAATCCGTATCAAGAAACATCAACATGGAAACCTGATGCTATCTATACAAAGCTTGTTGAAAGCTATGGTTACAATATGTTTGTGATAACAACAGGGCCAAAGGGGTATAAAATTGAAAATCTCTCACCTTCGAATAATTTTTGTATAACAAAAAGAACTAAGCTTCTCCTAAGAAATGCTGGTAGATATGTAGACATAGAAGCTGGTGAATAATGGACGTATTTGACATATTCAAAATAATTTTTGGTATAATAATAACATTTTTTATCATACAGTTTCTTCTGAGTTTTTTGAGTTCATACACACAAATAGGTGAGACAAGTAAACAGATATCTAGCTTGGTAAGTTTCAACAAGGTTCTTCAAGATGTTTACACAACAGGCATACCTACAACTTTTACATTATACGATTATGATAAAATAGATTTTTACGAACCGCCGAATATGATCACAAAGGCTGGGACATTGAGAATTGAAAATCCTACCGTATTTGTTCCGGAGAAAAATCTTCTACTCTACAGAGGCGAGCTTGATTTAGAATGGTGGAAATTTTATTTTATCTATGCATTACCTGGAACTAATATTTTGTATGTGCCTATGAATAACAGCCCTCTTGTATGGAATGTTATGTCAAATCTTACGAACATTTTGCCATCAACAGAAAGATTGGATACAAAAATTATGTTTGGTTTTGGATGTAATGGAAGTATATACTACTTTTCAACATGGGAAAGGGAAAGGTTCCTAAATATAATAGGCTATATTTCAACAGATTATGAAAATCTTGTGGATAATGATTGCTCAGATGTTGGTATTCCGCAGTTCTATAAAATTATAAGAATTTCGACAGATTATTCAGAAAAGCCCGGTGTATTGATAGTTCCAAATACATCAAATATTGGTTATGTTTATGTAGATGGTAGGCCTTATCTTTATAAAAATCCTATTGATATAGTCTATGCTATTTTCGGCGGAAAAGGAATTTATGAATACGGAAATAAAGAATTTTTTTCAAAGCTTGGCTTAGCTATTGATTTAAAGATAAGAGAGTCACAAATGCTTGCATTAAAAAAAGGCGAGCTATGTGCTACATATTATAATGATTTTATATCCATACTAAACCAACTTAAACCATTGAATAATTACACGAACGAGCTTGAAATGAAAATTTTCTCTGAAAAACTTTCCGATTCCATTGAAAAATACAAGGAGCTTGAGGTGATGGGGTGCGAATAGGACAAGCGCATCTAATGGAATATGTTCTACTCACATTTTTTGCAGTACTTATTTTACTTTTGATAGCTTTCTTTTTAACAGGTTGGCAGATTACTGGTGCAGAATCTCAAAAACAGGAATTGGTATTACAAAAATCACTTTTCGTTCTGAAATCATTTTCAAATTCCCCTTATATTAATAGAAGAGGGTTTAAAGAAGGTTCTATGTTTGAGGATTCAAAACTTACTGTTCTAAAATGTGAAGACTTGCAAAATTTGTTTGGAAAAAGTTGGTGGGCTGAGATATATATTCCAGGATATACGGAAATATGCACAGAAGAGAATTATCCCAACTGCGGTTACTGGAAATTTTGTGAAAAGGAAAGTGAGAGTATAATTTATGAAATCCCTGTAAATATATACAGAAAAGTCAGCGGCAATGTTGATATAGGCATATTGAGGGTTGGTGTAAAAATATGAAATCCCAAACTTCAATTGTTATGATAGTAATTGTGATATTCATACTCATTGGCCTTGGAGCTTTTCTTTTTATAACAAGTTTGAAGTCTTACATACCTAATGAGTATAACAATTTGTATGCACATAATCTTCTTCTTTCTATTTTAAGAAAAGATACAGGTTATCAAGCACCATGCAGAACAATTTCAGATCTCATTGTATGTGCCCATACAACACCTGAAAAAAGATGTGGAGGTGAAAGGTGCGCAGATCTTTCAAATCAGATGGTTCCAAATGAGATAAATAAGATCATAAAGCCTAATTTTGACTACCTTCTTATAGTTGAGCCTGACTTTTGGGAAATATACGGCGGATACAGACTCATCTATGGAAATCAGCTTATCGAAAAAAGCAAAAATCGTTGGCAGGCAAATGAAAAAGTCCTTGCCTATGAAACAAATTTGAATATAAAACTTATTATAGCTGAAAAATAGTTTTAAAAAACTTGCTATCAAATTCTATTGAGGGTGTCTATGCCATATATCACACCACATATAAAGTGTTATCTACCACCAGAGTTAACAAAAATAGATGAGGAAAGCTTTATAAGATTTTTATCCTTCCAAGATGAAAAAAAGATATTAGAAAAATATATCATTGATAATTTTAAAAAAGGCATTCGTAATGATATAGGATTTAGCGATGAAAACAGGCCTGATAATAGGGTTGAAACATTTTTGAAAATTGGAAATGATATAGAAATAGCTGTTTACACAACACCAACAACAAAAAGACCTGCATATGAAAAAATTAAAAAGGGGTTTGAAAATTATTTGAATTTTCTGCTAGAGGAATATGAAAAAGGGGGTTCAAGGGAAGGTGTGATAACAATTAAGAATGAACCATATGTTTCTGTTAGCATACTTATTAAAAAATTAAATAATGACGTAGCTAATCTATTGGAAGGTAGAGAAGGTATAAGACAAGAATTAGAAATCAAAAGGCCTTTAATCATCCCTGAAGGCGATTTTAAAGTAGTCCCTATTGTTTTCGGGAGGGACTATTCTCAGATCTCCGAAACGAATGCAAGAGCTTATATAAATGCATTGAATCTCATTAAAACAGGTGAAAAGAGAACAACAGGTTACAAAGAAGGTGAGGAAATAATAAAAAGATTCAAAATGCTTTTACTAGATGATTCTCTACAAATTTTAGGTGGAGAACCGAAAGAACCAACTGCATTAACATATCCTTATGAAAATTATGTTTTCATACATCAATTAGAGCCTCGCACAATTTATAGTCATAAAGAGATTATAGATTCTCTTATAAAAGAGCCGCCAAAAGAATTGAAAAAGAATAGCAGAATTGGTGATTTAAAAAAAGTAGAGCTCATGCTACTGAAAAATTTGGATGATGTTTTGAAAAAGAAAGGTTTGATTGATGAGGAATTCATATCTGATTACAAGCCTGTAAGGCGTGGTGATGATGTTTTTGTTAAGCTGAAAGGTGTTAAAAAAAGGTTAGAAAAATATGAAGAAATTTGCTCAAATCGATATATAGAGCAAAACATATTTCAAAGACCTAAAGGATATGGATAAAGAACATAGGCCATATTTAAACATAAATCTAATTTTTTCTTATGAAGGTTTATATTGAAACCTATGGTTGCTCTGCAAATAAATCTGATTCTGAAATAATGGCAGGTCTACTTAAAAAGAATGGATTTGATATAGTTCCTATATCTTCAGCAGATGTTATTATAATAAACACATGTTTTGTTAAAAAACCAACCGAGCAAAAAATTTTTCATAGAATTGAAGATTTGCAGAAAAAATTTCCCTGGAAAAAAATGATAATAGTTGGCTGCATGCCAGAAGTTTTGTCTAAAAAATTAAGAGAAATTGCACCAAATGCGAGCCTTATAAGCACACATCACGTCAAAGACATCGTAAATGTTGTCAATGCTGTGATAAAAGGTAGAAGAATTGAATTGATAGGGAAATCAAAAAATGTAAAGGTTTGCATTGAAAAATTTAGAGAAAATCCGCTCATAAATATTGTACAAATCGCATCTGGTTGTAAATCTGCATGTAGCTATTGTTGTGTAAAACTTGCAAAAGGTGATCTATTTTCTTATCCAATTGATTTGATCGTGAATGATATTAAAAAAGGTCTAAAAGATGGTTGCAAAGAGATTTGGCTGACATCACAAGATTGCGGATGCTATGGTTTTGATATAAATACAAATATTGCAGAGCTTCTTGAAAATATTGTAAAAATACGTAGGAAATTTTTTATCAGGGTTGGTATGATGAATCCACAACATATATATAATTTTTTAGATGAGTTGATAGAGGTTTACAAAAATCCGAAGATATACAAATTCATCCACATACCTGTTCAGTCAGGATCTGACAAAATTTTGAAACTAATGAAAAGGGGTTATAAGATCGAAAAGTTCAGATACATAATAAAAAGATTCAAAAAGGAATTTCCTTACATAACAATATCCACTGATATTATTGTCGGCTTTCCCTATGAAACAGGAAATGATTTTATGAAAACTGTCAATCTTCTAAAATGGCTTAAACCAGATGTGACAAATATTTCAAGATTTGGTCCGAGGCCTTTTACAGAAGCTGAAAAAATGAAAATGATAGAAAATAAAATTATCAAGAAAAGATCAAAAATTATTGGCGAAATTTCAAAAAACATTTCTTTTTTAAATAATAAAAAATGGGTTGGGTGGGAAGGAGAGGTTTTCATAAATGAAATTGGCAAATTCAAAAATCAGTATATTGGTAGAAATTTTGCATACAAACCTGTTTTAATTGAAAGCAAAAAAAATCTACTTGGAAAATTTTTGAATGTAAAAATAATAGAGGCGAAAAATTCGCATCTCGTAGGAAAATTTAAATTTAGCAAATAATATTAAATGGGGTGGTGTGTTATGGAGGGAAATGTGAAGATTTTGATGGAAGAGCTTAAAAACATTTCTGAATTGATGTTAGATCTAGCTTACTCTTCTATACTTTTTGAAAATAAGGAGATAGCAGAAGAGGTTTTGTTGCTTTATGAAAAGATGGAGGAACTTGAAGAGAAAATATACATGCATCTATTTGCCGCTTCTCGAGGTAGGAAATCAGAAAGATTGATAAGTGTTATGGATGTTGTTGAGTGTGCAAAAACAGTCGGAAGTGCTGCAAAACAGCTTAGCGAATCTGTCATTCAAGGAAAAAAATTACATAGCGTCATAAAGGAGGCTTTAAAAGAAAGTGAAGAAAGTATAGTAAAATTGATTGTTGAGGAAAATTCTTATTTGTCTAATAAAAAAATAGGTGATTTAAAAATTAGAACAAATACGGGTGTGAATGTAATCGCTATAAAAAGCGGTGATAAATGGATATTTGATCCTGACAAAAATACAAACATTTTGCCTGGTGATATTATAATTGGTGTTGGTACATCAGAGGGTTGCGAAAAATTAAAAGTGATGGCAAAAAGCTCTGAAAAGATATGAGAACCTCAAAACTTTTTAGAGAGGGTTTTGCCACTCTTTTTATCGCTCTCATAACATCTATCTTTGCTGGTCTATTTCTCGCAAGGTCAACAGAAATGCTTCTTTTACTACCAGGATTGATAGTTCTGATTCCAGCAGCAAACGATACGAGGGGGGATGTTTTTGGTGCGTTAAGTTCAAGATTAGGTTCTGCACTTCATCTTGGGTCAATGAAAAAATTTGATATAAAAAACAAAGTTGTGAGGAGCAATATACATTCTTGTTTTACAATAACACTTTTATTTTCATTTTTTCTTGGCATCTTTGCAAAAATCCTCTGTTCTTTATTTGGTATAGAAAGTATATCTTTATTTTCATTCGTTCTCATCTCATTGCTTGGAGGTATATTTTCTGGTATATGTTTAACTGTGATAACATTTTTCATAGCTATCAAATCTTACGAATTAAATTTGGACCCGGATACGATGACATCCCCGATAGTAACAGCCATCGCAGATTTTTTCTCAATCCCGTCATTGATATTAGCAGCATATATTGTTACACACATAAAATGGGTAGAGGTTATATTCTTTGTTTTTATGACTATCATAATTGCAGATGTTTACATTGTTGTTAGAAAAAAATCAATGGAGAGAAAAATAGTTATTCAAAGCATCATTCCTATGTTCATCTCATTTTCTATAACAACATTTTCAGGTGTATTCCTACAATCCAACATAGAAATGTTTGTCCTGATCTCAGGTTCTCTTGTTTTGCTTCCTGGTTTTCTTGAAGAGGTAGGTAATATGAGCAATATGTTTGCAGCAAGATTTTCAACAAAATTGCATATGGGTTCTGTTGAGGCGGATTTTAGGACAATTAAAAAAATAAAAAAGGAGATTGTAACATTTTTAAAACTTTCTCTTATCATATTCTTTTTGCTTAGTATTATAGCTTCTTTATTTGATATAGAAATTTTCAAAATAATGTTTTTAATAGTAATTGGTGGTTTTTTAGCAACAGTTATTTGCCTAATTATAACATTTTTTATTTCGATAATTTCATACAAATGTGGAATTGATCCAGACAATTCTGTAATCCCTATTATGACATCTGTTACAGATCTTATCAGCGTTTTGATTTTAATAGCAATTCTTCATTTTTAAAAAGGTATGAAAGATCTTACAAAGCCTACTATATAAGGTATTAGATATATTGTAATTATGTATCCTATTATCGCAACTATTAACACATGAGAAATCTTCAGATCTCTAAAAAGTAATTTTACAAGAACTATCCAAATTACTATTGGAAGTATAATCCAAATAAGCGGAAATGATATCAAACTAGCTACTATTCCTAATAAGCCTACTATGTTTATTATGTTTATCAATAAAACAAGTAGAAATGCGTGCATAGGGTTCACTGATTCATGGAATTCTTTTGCTATGATCTCCAATACTATCAGCATAACTATGCCGCCTATTAGGGTTGAAAGAATAAGATTTATACCGATATTTATAGGGTCTGTTATATTAAAATTTCCAATGATGCTTGTAAGTATGTCAGCCATATTTTTTATTTGTTTTTTGATATTTAAATCCCTTTTATTTCATTCAAAATCAGATTGTGTATTTTTCCATTTGTAGCCAATATATCCTTTTTATTTACATCCCATTCATCTCCTTTAAAATCTGTTACTTTTCCTCCAGATTCTTTAACAAGAAGATAACCAGCCAAAGCATCCCATGTCGGAGCACCAGGCATAATTAAAGCCTCTGTCTTCCCTCTTGCAACTGATGCTAATTCAATAGAAGCAGAGCCAAATTGTCTTAGATCTTTTCCTTTCAATTTTAATCTTTTATATAATTCTATAGCCCTTTTTATATCCTCTTCGCTCTTTCCGTGACAAAATGTTAAAAAGGAATCCTTTATGTATTTTTTATCAGAGACTTTTATCCTTTTTCCGTTCATATATGCGCCATTTCCATTTTCTGCATAAAATATATCTTTTGTAATTGGTACGAAAACAACGCTTAATAGAGGCTTTTTGTTTTTTAAAAGTGCTATTGAAACAGAAAAAATAGGATTACCTATTATGTAATTTGTGGTTCCATCAAGAGGGTCTATCACCCACAAATAATCAGATTTTCCTGACCTCCCACTTTCTTCAGAAAGGAACGCATATCCTGTTTTTCCAAGAATGCTTTTTATCTTTTTTTCAGATGCTATGTCAACATCTGTTACAAAATCGTGCATATCTTTTGCCTTTACTCTGTAATGCTTTCTGAAATTTTTTAAAAGTATTTTTCCTGCCTCTTTTGCAGCTTTTATCATTAAATCTAGATCTTTATTCATAGTGCTCTGATAAAAATTTGTTAAGATTCTCTATATCTTGCTTGCTATCCATTTTCATCCAGTATCCACTTATCTCAATTACTTTTACCTTTTTTTCTTTCGCTAAAATGCTTAAAGCATCTGTTAATTCATACTCCCCTCTTTCAGATTTTTTTATCATACCCAAAGCCCTAAAAATTTCCGGTGTGAATTTATAAAGTCCTGTATTTATAATATCTCCAATAAGCTCCTTTGGTTTTTCTACTATTTTTAAAAGAAATTCACCCTGTGTTATCAACACACCATAGTTTTCAGGATGATCTGAATATGTTCCAGCCACATAACAGAATTCATCATACCTTTTCATTGCATGCAGATCTTCAGGTGAATAAAGATTGTCACCCATTAAAACTATGAAATCGTCATTTCCTGCCCACTCTTCAGCAGTTTTAACAGCATGACCTGTTCCTAATGTCTCACTCTGTACTATCAATTTTGCTTTTATATTTTCATTTATGATGAATTCCTCTATCATCTCCTTTTTATAATTCACAACTATTGCTATGTCCTTAAAACCAGCCTTTCTCAAATTTTTTAAAACAAAATAGAGGAATGGTTTGCCGGCTACTTCTATTAATGGTTTTGGTTTCTCAAGTGTGATCGGTCTTAGCCTAACACCTTTACCAGCAGCGAGAACCAATGCTTTCATGAGAATCTCCTTATGATATCCAAATCTATTTTTCTCATATCATCAACTACAATATCAGCTTCTGAAAGATCCTGTTTCCCGCTGTTTTTACTCACAAATCCTATGCATTTCATTCCTGCCTTTTTTGCGGCCTTCACACCATTTGTTGAATCTTCAATAACAATGCATTCTTCTGGTTTTATACCAATCTTTTTTGATGCTAAAAGAAAAATCTCCGGGTCTGGTTTTCCATGCTCAACATCCTCAGCTGTTACCACAACATCAAATTTATTTCTAATTTTAAATTTTGATAAAATAATCTCCACCCTTTCCCTTTTTCCACTTGATGCTATGCCAAGCTTGATTTTGTTTTTTTTCAATAGATTTATGAGTTTGATCGAACCGGGGATTGGCTTGGCCCTTTTTTTCAAGATATCTATAACAAGCTTCTGCTTTTCTTTTACAAGCTCATTTATATCAGCCTTTTTTTTATGATTTTCCAAAATTTTTCTGAAAAATGTTTCTGTTTTCATACCAGCGTGTTTTTTTGCCTCTTCGAAACTTAGATCTATTCCTATTTTTTTCAAAATTCTTTTTTCAACAATGTAATGATAATATTCGCTGTCAACTATTACACCATCCATATCAAAAATCACAGCTTTTATCATTCTACCCACTTCTCCATTCCTTACCAACTTCTGGGAATTTTTTCAAAATCTCCCTAAAAATATTTTCTATTTCTTTTAATCTTTTTTCTGTTTTTGCCTCAAAACCAAGAGCAAGAACTGGTAGATTTGAAGATGCCCTCACTATGCCCCAGCCATCATCAAACTCAACCCTTGCACCGTTTATATCAATAACCCTTTTTCCAAACCTTTTTTTCAATTGTTTTGTTATTTCATCAACAACCTTGTATTTCACCTCATCCGGACAATCAACCTGCCATGTTGGTGAGCTTACATATTGTGGTAATGTTTTCAATATATCTGATAATTTTTCCTTTTCACCTGATAAGTACTCAAGAAGTTTTAGTGAAGCAAATATAGCATCATCATAGCTATAATAATCTTCTCTGAAAAAAATGTGTCCGCTGCGCTCACCTCCAAGTGACGCGTCTATCTCCTGACATTTTTCTTTTATATATGAATGCCCTGTCTTCCACATAACTGGAACTCCGCCATGTGCTTTTATATCCTCTGCCAAAGCCCTAGAACATTTAACATCAAAAACTATCTTTGCACCGGGTTTTTCTTTTAATATAAGTCTTGCAAGTAATGCAACCACTTGATCTGCCCACACAACCTTTCCATTCTCATCAACGACCCCAAGCCTGTCACCATCACCATCAAATCCCAAACCAATATCAGCTTTTACTTCTCTCACCTTTTTACCTAACGCCTCTATGCTTTCTAACAATGTTGGATTTGGTTCATGATGCGGAAATGAAAAATCTATTTCACAATATTGTTCGACAACATCAATTCCAGCTTCTCTTAATATTTTTGGTACAATGGGGCCTGCTGTTCCGTTTCCACAATCCACCACAACCTTTAATGGTCTTTTTATATGAATCTTTTTCAATACATATTTTCTATAATCATTCTCTATACCTTCATATTTTTTTATCTTGCCTTTACCAATTGCGAAATCCCCGTTTTTGATTATCTGATAAAGTTCTTGAATGCTATCTGGTAGCAATGTTGTTGAGAAACCATGACCAAGCTTAAATCCACTCCAACCATTGGGGTTGTGAGAAGCTGTCACCATAGCAACACCTTCTACCTTAAGATGATACTGAGAGAAGTAAAGTATTGGTGATAATGTCATACCAACATCTATAACATCAACCCCTGTTGAAATCACACCTTTTACAAATGCATTTTTCAGCCTCTCTGAATATTCCCTTGCATCATAACCAACAACTGTTTTGTTTATGTTCCTTTTTCTCAAAAATGTTCCAAAACCTTTTCCTATAAGTTCTGCGGTTTTCTCATTGAGTTCATCATCGCTCACCCTTCCTCTTATATCATATTCCCTAAACATTGTTTTTTTCAACTCAGGCATAAGATCACCTCTTACCTAAAAAACATGCTCATTACATATTCATCTTTATCTTTGTAATAATGGTCTTTAAGCTTTGCTTCAAATCTGAAACCAACCCTTTTATAAAATTCCTGCGCCCTTTTATTATCAGCATGCGTTAAGACAAAAAATTTTCTAAGCTTTGATTTTTTTGATATGTAAAAATTTTTTACATCCTCAAGTAAAAATCTAAATAATTTATCCGATACGCCTTTTCCTCTATATTCTGGCAAAACTGCTATCCTATCAAGTTCTGCTAACTGATGCTTTGGTAATCCGTGTGAAACCCAGCTTGCTATTCCTATAATTTTTCCATTTTCTACTGCGACCACAAAATTATGGCCTTTTTTCATTTCTGCTCTGAATGCATCAATACCTTCTTTCAAAGAATTTATATTATAACTTTTCATAAGAACGTGCGCAATACCTTTTTCGTCAGATTTTTTTGCTTTTCTGAATTCCATATCAATCAACCGTCAGCGTCTTACTTAAATTTCTTGGAAAATCTGGGTTTATATTCTTTTTAATGCTCATATAGTATGCTAAAAGTTGTAAAGGTATCGTATTTAGAATTGGTGTGAGCAGATAGTGTGATTGTGGAACTTCTATAAATTTGTCGCTGTATTTTTTCAAATCTTTATGCCCCTGTGCTATTGTTATAACCAAACCTCCTCTGCATGAAACCTCATTTATATGTGATATTATCATATGCTTCTCATTTTTGTTCGTTACAAAGATTACAGGGTATCCTTTTTCAACAATTGATAAAGGGCCATGTTTAAATTCAGAACTATAAACGCCTTCGCAATGTGAGCATGTTATCTCTTTTATTTTTAATGCCCCTTCCAAAGCAATACCATATGATAAACCATATCCTAAGCAATAAAAATCATGTTTTTTATAAAGCTCTTCGGCTATCTTTTCGCACATTTTTTCTGTTTTTTCTATAGTTTTCTGCAAAAGGTTTGGGATCTTTTTGAACATTTCAATATATTCTTTGGTATGCTCTCCATTTTTTTCTGCAAGTTTTATTGAAAGATAAAACAAAGCCACAAGCTGGTTTACAAAACTTTTTGTTGCAGGAACACTTATTTCAGGTTCGCATGCTATTGGTAAATAAACTTTACTTTTTAGCATAATTGTTGATCCAAGTGTGTTTATTAAACTGAGAATTACCCCCTTTTTCTTCTCGGCGCAATAATTTATAACATTTATAACATCCTTTGTTTCACCGCTCTGAGAAACACATATTATCACTGTTCTCTCTGTAATAGAATTACCATAAAGATCTACGAATTGCGATGCTATAACAGGTATTGCAACAATCTTTGCAACCTTATTTAGATAATATGCTCCGACAACACATGCATTATATGAACTTCCACAGCCGATCAAAAAAATCCTGTCTGCATTTTCCAAATATCTAACAAACTTTTCAACATAAATGGAATTTTCCAGAAGGTCTATTAGATCTTTAGCTCTTTCAGGTTGCTCATGAATCTCCTTAAGCATGAAATGTTCATAGTTTCCTTTTTCCGCATTTTTTATTTTTATTGAACTTTTTTTTGGTCTTCTTTTTATGATGGTTTTTCTGTGCACACTTCTTATTGTGTAACTGTTATTTGTAAATTCTATGAACTCTCCATCCTTTATTTTCAATATATTATTTGTGAGCGGCAGTATAGAAGGCAGATCAGAAGAACAGCATATAAATTCACCTTTTTCATCAACACCAACAAAAAGACTGCTACCCATTTTTACTGCCCAAATCTTATTTTCATCATTTTTCATGATCACACATGAATAATCTCCTTTTATATCCTTTGCTGCCAGCCTTATTGCTTTTTTCATATCTTTATGCAAATCATAATATTTTTCTATACAATGTACAAGTATCTCACCATCATTCGTACTTCTCACAATATGACCTTCCTTTATAAAAGATTCCCTGAGTTGTATACAATTAACTATGTTGCCATTATGTGCTCCTATCATATTTTCATCGCAATCATAATGTGGCTGGGCATTTATTTTTGAAGGTGCCCCAAAAGTAGCCCATCTAAGCTGAGCAATCCCTCTTATGCCTTTCATTTCATAAAATTTTAACTTTTTTTCAGCATCTTCTAATTTGCATGCCTCCTTTCTTAGATCTGATTTCCCGTTTTTATCAAAAGTTGCACAACCAACTGAATCATATCCTCTGTAAACAAGTCTCTTTGCAGAGTTCACAAGTATTTTACCCAAATCGTCTCTCTCTTCGCCAAAAACTATGCCAAATATACCGCACATACAAAAAATAATTTTGATATTATTTAAATGATTTTCTAAAGAAAAATTCATAAAAGACGGGTTTTTTGCAATTTCTTTAAAACATATTTATAAACTTTATTAATAAATAATTTAAAATATTATAAAAAATTTAATAAAATTAAAAAATATGGGTGAATATTTCCTTATCAAGACAGGGGGAAGGAACGAAATGATAGATATAAAAATGATCAAAGATCCAAAAACATTGAAACCTTTAACAAGTGATCTTGGTTGGGAGATATTTAAAAATCTTTCAAAACCAGAGTGCCCCATGGATCTTGCAAAAAAGCTTGGTGTGCATGAACAGAAAATCTATTACTACATAAACAAATTCAGAAAATTTGGTATGATAAAAGAGGTTAGATTTGAGCAAAGACATGGAACAACAGCAAGATATTATCAAGTAAGTGATTACGCATTTGCACTCAAATTAGAAAATGCGCCAAAGAAAAAGGTAGAATTTATATCACCAATTTATACATCATTACTCGAACCTTTTATAAAAAATAACGAGATAAACTTCACGATTATAGTAGGTTCTCCGGATCCTCATGGTCCGTTCAAGGCAAGGGCGTCAGACTCAACATGCGCTATAGATCTCGCTTTATTTTTAGGTTCTTTCACAAAAAGTCATGGTCTTCCAAACTACAAACTTGATACAGAGGTTAGGGAGAAAGATCTTAAAAACAATCTCATACTTGTTGGCGGTCCAATAGCTAATATGATAACAAAAAAAATAAACAACAATCTGCCTATTTACATTGATATAAAAAAGGACAGGGATATAGTTTCAAAAATTTCCAACAGGGTTTATACAGAGGATGAATGCGGAATAATAGATATAATAGAAAATCCTTGGAACAAAAACAAAAAAATAATTGTGCTTGCTGGAAAAAGATTCTCAGGTACAAGAGCATGTGTTCTTGCTTTCATAAAAAATCTTGAAAAAATCATGGAAGGCAATAAATTTAATAGAAAAATTATCGCAAGGGTTATTAAAGGATATGATATGAATGGTGATGGTATTATAGATTCCGTGGAGATAATTGAATGAAAATAAAATATATAAAGCATGGAAATGCATATAAAAATATGAGAAAGATATTTTTAGCTGTATTATTATATACAATATTTCTGGCTACTTTTGTAGAAGCCAAGCCAATTGAGATCTCTGTCTCACCAAATAGCACTGATATAAATTTTGGCAATTATGCAAAATATGAAATATCTATAAAAAACAATCAAGATTTGATTGATGATGTAGTTATTATGATAGATGGTCAATACTTCTCCTGGTCAAGCATAGAAAGATATTACATGGAAATCCAACCAAAATCTATTTACAGCACAAGTTTAAATGTCTATCCGCAAAAAGAGGGTACTTTTGTGTATTATATAACAGCTATGTCATTAAAAACAGGAGAAAAAGATTCTGAAACGATCTATGTAAATGTGAAAAAACCAAAGGAACTGTCAATAACAGGATTTTCTGCTGAAGAAATGGATGGAAATCTAAGATTAAATATAGGGGTTTTTTCTGAGGAAAAGATGCAATTGAATATATCATTTGATATAAAAGATAGTGAATGGAAAACTGTTCTTGATGGTTCTTTCTCTCAAGAAGTGGAAGGTAATAAGAATATTGTAAAGTATATTTTGCTACCAAAAATGCTTGCAGGAGAATATCTTGTAACAATAACCATAAATAAAAATCTTACAGCAGATACAAAGTTTATCATAAAAGCTATAAAAAACATAGTAGAAAGTGAAAAGATAAATTCAAACCCATTTTTCAAAGGATACTTGATCAATGTTGAAAACAAGGGTAATGTGATAGAAGATGTTTATGTTGTAAAAAAGGAATGTTTAGCAAGAGAATGGGTTTCTTTTTCAGTCCAGCCTTCGAAAAAATACAGAAGCGGGGATAAAACAATTTATGAATGGGAGATAAAAGATTTGAAACCTGATCAGTCTGTAAATATAGTTTTTAGAATAGAATATTGGCCTGTTTACATATTATGTATTATTGTATCTGCATTTGTAATTGCTATCATAGGTTTTATAATTTCAAGGGCATCAAGACCAAGGATAATAAAAATTGTGAAGAAAAAAGGTGATAAGGATTTCCTTATTATGCTAGAGGTCAAGGGTCCTTTGATATATAGTGTAACAGATGTTCTTATAAGGGATAGTCTCACACCAATGGCAAAGGTTCTGAAAACATTCCATGGTATGGAGCCTGTTGTGAGGGAGACCGAAAATGAAACAGAACTTGTATGGAAACTGAACGAACTAAAGCCGAAGGATGAAAGAATTTTTTCCTATATGATAAAACCAGTTATAGGAGCTCATCTGAAAATGCCAAGAGCTTATATAAGATTCAGAACAAAGGATGGTAAAAAGCTCAAGGTTTATTCAAACCATGTTTTCATAGAAACGCATCATTGAATAAATTTAAATCAGCTATATTTATTATAAATATCCCGAGGTAGCTCAACCTGGTGGAGCGACCGGCTGTAGATGAACACATTATGAAATTACTTCGGTCTTTTGAATGTGTTTGTTAATCGCAGTCGCTCATTAAATAACCGAGACCGGTAGGTTGGGAGTTCAAAAATTTGAAACTCTCCCCCTCGGGATTTAATAAAAATTGAAAGACTATGAATGATATTATTGAGTTCCTTGAAAAGAAAAGGCCTTTGATAGATTCTTGTATAATAAAATATCTTCCAAAAAAGATTGATAAAAAATACCTTGAATGGGTTTTTGGCAAGCCTTCATATTCTTATAATGTTAATGCATTGCAAAAAGCTCTGTCTGAACCTATATGGGATTTTCTTGAAAGGGGTGGGAAAAGATGGAGACCTGCTCTTTTTTTACTCATAACAGAAGCCCTTGGTGGTGATGTAGAAAAGGTGAAGGATTTTGTTGTACTTACAGAGCTTCTTCATGAAGGTTCTATCATGATTGATGATATAGAGGATAATTCAGATCTCAGAAGAGGCAAGCCATGCACACATAAAATATATGGAATTGATGTTGCAATAAATGCAGGTAATTTTATGTATTTTTTACCATTTATTTCTCTGATAAAAAATAGGGACAAATTTGATAAAAATACTATAATAAGAGCTTATGATGCAATAATAGAGGAGCTGATAAAAATTCATGCAGGTCAGGGGATGGATATTATATGGCATAAAGGATTGGCAGATGCTGACAGCATAACAGAAAAAGATTATTTACAGATGTGTGCTTATAAAACAGGTGTGTTGCCAAGGCTTGCAGCAAGACTTGCTGTTATATTTTCAGGAGGGTCAAAAAAAGCAGAGGAGAAATTAGGAAAGCTTGGCGAAGCTATTGGTTTAATTTTTCAGATAAAGGATGATATATTGAACATAAAGCCAACAGAAAAATGGGGTAAAGAGCTTGGTGATGATATAAGTGAAGGCAAAAGAACATTGCTTGTGATCCACACATTTAAAAAGGCCAATAGAAAGGATAGAGAAAGGCTCTTAAAAATTTTGAAAATGCACACAAAGGATAAAAAATTGATAATAAAGGCTATAAACATAATAAAAAAATACGGATCAATTGAATATGCAGAAAGATTTGCTGAAAAATTGCTTAAAAAAGCATGGAAAGATGTTGATAAACTTTTGAAACCTTCGCCTGCAAAAGAAAAACTCAAGGCATTTGTTGATTTTGCAATAAGGAGGGATGTTTGAATGAAAAAGGCAAAGGGGTATGGTTATGGCAAAGTAATTTTGTTTGGAGAACATTTTGTTGTTTATGGTCTTCCAGCGATAGCTTCTGCCATTGGTGATAAGACCATTGCGGAAGTTGAAAAAGCAGAAAAATTTGAATTTATAGACAAAAGACCAGAAACAGAAGGTTATAAAGTAACAAAAAAGGATGAAATAGAAAGGGAATTGAAAATGATTTTTGATTTTATGAAAATCGATCTTAAAAAAACCCCTCTGCGCATAACGCTATCAGGGAATCTTTTATGCACAAGTGGAATAGGAGCAAGTGCTGCGATGGCAACTGCAATAGCAAGAGCTTTATCTGATTATTTTGAACTCGGACTAAATAATGAGGAAATAAATAGAATTGCTTACGAAGGTGAAAAGGGCTCAGCAGGAACACCATCAGGCATAGATAATACCTGCGCAACTTTCGGCGGACTGCTTTGGTTTGAGAAAAACCTTCAAGGTGGACCGAATAAAATAGAGCTTATAAAGGCAAAAAAGCCGATAGAAATTGTCTTAGGAAATACTGGTATTTCACAAGACACGAAAAAAGTTGTCAAAGATGTAAGAAAAGCGAAAGAGGCGGAGCCTGAAAAATACAATAGAATTTTTGATGATTATTTGAAGATTGTTAAGGAAGCGAGAAGTGTGATTGAAAGAGGCGATCTCAAAAGGCTCGGAAAACTCATGGATGAAAACCACAAGCTTTTGAAAGAAATGAATCTTTCATGCAAAGAAGCAGAAGAGATAATAAGCGTTGCTAAGGCGAATGGAGCAATAGGAGCTAAGATAACTGGAACAGGACGCGGAGGATATGTTATTCTTCTCACTCCGGGAAGGAAATTACAAGAAAAGGTGGCGAAGGCAATTGAAAAAGAAGGTTTTAGGGTTCTAAAAACAAAGATTGGGATTTGATTTTATGATTATCTTTAAAAACCATTTGTAAATATAATATTATGAATTTCAGAGATTTTGTTGATCATCTTGACAAAACAGGAAAACTGATAAAGATCAAAAAGCCTGTTTCTGTCAAATATGAGATTGCTGCGATAATGAAAGAGCTTGATGGAAAACCGGTAATTTTTGAAAATGTAAAGGGGAGCAAATACAAGGTTGTTGCAAATGTTTGTTCTACAAGAGATTTGGTGGCAGAAGGGACTGGTATAAAAAAGGAGGATATGATAAAGGTTATCGCTGATGCCATAGATAGACCAAAAAAGCCTAAAATTGTAAAGGGTGATTATAAACAGATAGAGTGTGACCTAGGTAAACTTCCTATTCTTACACATTATCCAAAAGATGGTGGTCCTTATTTAAGCTCTGCAATAGTTGTGATAAATGATAAAGAATTGGGTTTGAATGCTTCATATCATAGAATGATGGTTATTGGTAAGGACAAAGTTGTTATAAGAATTTTGCCAAGGCATTTAGATGAATATATAAAAAGAGGGAATAAGCAGTTTGCGATATGCATAGGATGTCCTATACAATTTTTGATAGCTGCTGGAATATCATGTGAATTGGGAAAATCTGAGCTATCCATAGCAAATGCTTTAAAGGAAATGAATGTTATTGATCTTGAAGGCTTTCTTGTTCCTGATTCAGAGATTGTTATGCTCGCTGAGATAACTAATGAAAAAGCAAAGGAAGGTCCTTTTGTTGATCTTACAGAAAAGTATGATATAGTCAGGGAGCAGTCTGTTGTAAAAATAAAAAGAATTTATGCTAAGAAGGATGCGCTATATCATGCTTTACTTCCGGGTGGTTTGGAACACAAACTTCTTATGGGCATGCCAAGAGAGCCAACGATATTCAGAGAGGTAAATAAAGTGTGTGAGTGCAAAAATGTTCTTATAACTCCGGGTGGCTCTTCATGGTTGCATGCAATTGTTCAGATAAAAAAGAGGAATGCGGATGATGGGAAAAAAGCAATAGAGGCTGCTTTCAAAGGCCATCATTCAGCAAAGCATATTGTTGTGGTGGATGATGATATAAATATTTATGATATGAATGATGTTGAATGGGCGATTGCAACGAGATTTCAGGGTGATAGGGATCTTGTCGTAAAAAAAGAACCTGGATCTTCACTTGATCCATCATCTGACAAAGAGACAAGAATGACAACAAAACTTGGTCTTGATGCAACAATACCTTGGGATAAACCAAAAGAGGATTTTGAAAGGGCAAAAATCGATTTTAAAGTAGATTTGAAAAAATACATAGGTGGTTAAATGTTTTTGACAAAAGAGGAAGAGAAAATACTTGCTGGTGAAGAGGGTTTGGCTGCTCAAAAAAGCATGGAAATATTGGTCGCCTTGGGTGAGATATTCGGTGCTGAAAGAATGATAGATATCTCATCTGTACAGGTAGCAGGGGTTTCGTATCATAATCTGGGTGAAGCAGGTTTGGAGTTCTTGGAAGATCTTGCAAAGGATGGTAAGGTTAAGGTATTAACAACATTGAATCCTGCTGGTATGGATCTTGAAAACTGGAGAAATTTAGGCATACCATCTGATTTTGCTGAAAAGCAGGAAAGGGTAATAAACGCATTCAAAAAATTGGGTATCATTACCACATGCACATGCACACCTTATTTGATAGGCAATCTTCCAAGATTTGGTGAGCACATAGCATGGAGCGAAAGTTCAGCAGTGACTTTTGCAAATTCTGTTTTAGGTGCAAAAACTAATAAAGAGGGTGGACCAAGTGCTTTGGCATCTGCGATAACAGGAAAAACACCATATTATGGATTTCATCTTGATAAGAATAGAGAACCTGAAATTGTTGTGAATGTTAAAAAAGAGCCAAAATCTGAAATGGAGTTTGGAGCTCTTGCATTAGCCATCGGGAAAATGGTTGGTAAAAAAATCCCTCTTATAAAAGGTATAAAAAAGGCTTCTGTAGATGATCTTAAAAGCTTCTGCGCATCATTTGCAACATACAGCTCAACAATTATGTTTCACATGGAAGGCATAACACCAAATAAATTTAAAGCGAATCCAAAAGAAACCATAGAAATAACATCAAAGGATGTTGAAGATGCTATAAGATTTTTGAATGATGAAGGGGATGTGGATTTCGTTTTCATAGGCTGTCCTCACTGCTCATTAGCAGAAATTGAAAAGATCTCAAAACTTTTGAAAGGAAAAAAAGTAAAAAAGGAGACATGGATCTGCACAGCAAGACCAACAAAAAAGATAGCTGATGCTATGGGATATACAAAAATTATTGAGGATTCTGGAGCAAAATTTGCATGTGACACGTGCTTAGCAGTGGCTCCTTTGAAAGGCAGATTTAAGGTTATAGCAACAAATTCTGCAAAAGGTTGTTATTATGGTAGGGGTTCAAATGCTTTCAAGACAAAATTCATGACACTTGAAAAATGCATAGAGGAGGCATTAAAATGATTTTGAAAGGTAGGATGATAAGCAAGGGTAAGGCTGAAGGTGTTGCAATAGTTTCAAAAAAGCCTATCTCATTCTATGGTGGGGTTGATCCAAATACAGGCGTTATTGTTGAAAAAGGACATGATCTTGAAGGTCAAAGTATAAAGGATAAAATATTTGTTTTCCCAAATGGGACAGGATCAACTGTTGGTTCATATACAATGTTAAGGTTAAAGAAAAATGGTGTTGCACCAAAGGCCATAATAAATAAGGAGTGTGAAACCATAGTTGCTGTTGGTGCTATAATATCTGATATTCCATGTGTGGACAAGATTGATATAGAGAAGATAAAAACTGGGGATAAGCTTATTGTGAACGCTGAAAATGGTGAAGTTATTGTCAAATAGAATTGTTGTTGGCATTTCTGGGGCATCAGGTGTTATACTAGGCATAAGATTGCTTGAGGAATTGAAAAAACTTAAAATAGAAACCCATCTTGTTCTAACAGAAACTGCTGAAAAAATAATAAAAACAGAAACAAAATATGATGTAAAGTATGTTAAAAAGCTTGCTGATTTTTTTTATGAAAATGATGATTTTTTTGCAAAAATCTCATCCGGCTCTTTCAAAACATTGGGTATGGTAATAATTCCTTGCAGTATGAAAACACTAGCAGGTATTGCAAATGGGTATGCTGATAATTTATTGTTAAGGTCTGCTGATGTTTGTTTGAAAGAAAGGAGAAAATTGGTTCTTGTTGTCAGAGAAACTCCTCTAAGTTTAATACATATAGAAAATATGGAAAAGGTATCTAGAACAGGTGGTATAATAATGCCTGCAAATCTCAGTTTTTACTCAAGACCAAAAAATATTGATGATATGATAAATCATCTTATAGGAAAAATTCTAGATCTATTTGAAATAGACAATGATATCTATAAGAGGTGGGAATAATGAAAAATCTGATCTTTGTTAAGCTTGGTGGATCTTTGATTACAGACAAGTCAAAGCCCTATACAGCAAGATTGGATGTGATAAAAAGATTGTGCAAGGAAATACATGAGGCAAGGGAAGAAAAAAATTTTGCCCTTTTAGTCGGTCATGGTGGAGGGGGCTTTCCTCACATATCAGCAGAAAAATATCAAACACATAAAGGTGTGATAAATGAAAGGAGTTGGGAGGGTTTTGCAAAGGTTCAGGATGATGCTGCAAAGTTGAACAGAATAATTGTGTCAGCGCTTATAGAAGCTGGAGAAAATGCTGTTTCTATCCAACCATCTGCTTCTTGCATCGCTAAAAATGGTCGCATAATTGAATGGTATACACGTCCTATTGAGATCATGCTTTCTGAAGGGATTATTCCAGTACCATATGGAGATGTGTGTTTAGATAAGAAAAAGGGGTGCTGTATAATTTCAACAGAAGAAATATTCAGGTTTCTCGCAAAGAAACTAAAGCCAGAAAGGATAATAATGGCTGGAAAGGTTGATGGTGTTCTTGATCAAAAAGGAAATGTTGTTAAAAAAATAACAAAGAGAAATTTCAAAATAATTAAAAAATCGTTGTTTTCTTCTGATGGTTTAGCTGACGTAACAGGTGGTATGCTTCATAAAGTTGAAAAATCACTTGAAACTGGTGTGAAAATAGAAATTATAAATGGGCTAAAACCAAATCTGTTAAAAATGGCTTTGATTGGAAAAAGAAATCTAGGCACGATAATAAATTAAGTTTTCTATGTCTTTTTTGAAGTCCTTCATAAGACGTTTTAACTCCATCTTAAACCATGGTGTGTATTTGTCCGGATTTTTAGCAATATCCTTTTTTAGTTCATCTATATCAACAAATTTCCAATCAGCAATTTCCTTCGGATTTGGAGAAATCTTTCCATCATATTTTCCTATCAAAACTGCGCAGAGTTCATTTTCACACCCTATATTTTTGAAAGGAGCATAATATTGAAATTTATATAGATATTTCATCTTGCATTCTATTCCAAGTTCTTCTTTTCCTCTCCTTTCAGCTGCTTTTTCATAAGTTTCCCCTTTTCTTGGATGACTACAGAAGCTATTACTCCAGTATAAAGGCCATAATTTTTTGAATTTGCTTCTCTGATGGATAAGAAGCTGACCTTTGCTATTGAAAATAAATGCAGAGAATGCTCTGTGTAGAAGACCTCTACCTTCATGACATTTCTCTTTACTTTCAAACCCTATTACATTATCGTTTTCATCAACAAGTAAGAGCTTGTCGTTTTTCATATGAAAAATTATCCTTATAATTTAAATATATACCTTTTTGGTATCCAATTCCCTTCTTTACCAGTATAACCGCATTTTGTACATTTCAAACCTATAACTATCTTCCTCCCTTTTAGATTTTTTGTGTATATCTTTTTTAGCGAATGACCGCAGGAGGGACATTTTTCAGGCATCTTGCCTTTTCTTGTTTCAACCAAAATCTTTATATCTGGCATCTCAAGAATGACAGATCTCGCCCTTTTTTCAGAAATAGTATAATCAGGTTCAACCTTTTTTAGATTTTGTTTTATGATTTCTGCCAGTTGTTTTTGTGTGAAAATCTCTTTTTTTCCCTTCAATATGTCCTTCAGTATGAATTGAACGACCTCTTTTTTTGGTATCTTGGAGCCCTTGTTCATTGGCATATTTAGTTTTTAAAATTCATATTTATTAAGGTATTTTTATGAAAAAACTTGATAAAAAGGTTTTTGAACTTGTTATGAAAATTCCTAAAGGCAATGTAACAACATATGGAGAGATTGCAAAAGCATTGGGAAAACCAAAAGCTTATAGAGTAGTAGGCCAGATATTGAGAAAGAATAAAGATATAGATAGGATACCTTGTTTTAAGGTTATAAGATCAGATGGCAGTTTAGGCGGATATGTACTTGGTAAAAAAGAAAAAATAAAAAGACTTAGAAGAGATGGGATTGAAATAAAAAATAGAAAGGTTGATCTTAAAAAATACATTTTTAGGTTTTGTGAAAGATAGATTTATTCCTTTTTTAGTTCTGCTATGACGAATACCCTGTTATTTATTTCAAATATACGGCCTGGGATCTTTTTTTGTAAATAAAGCCTATCATATTTCTTTAGAACCTTTTTGGGAAGCATCATCCTTCTACTATTTCCCAATTCACCTGTTGTTAGATTTTGTGTTAAGAAATTTGTATCAGATGGTATTATTAGAAGATTTTTTAAAGAATTGTCTATGAGTTTGTATTCATCCATAGATATTTTTAATGTTAGCAAAATATCCTTCTTCCCTATCTTTATCGAATTTATATCAGCCATATGTTAAAATATATTAATAAAATATTTAAGATTTTCTACGTTAAGGTTATAAATTCTTTTTTAAGTCCATATATCCAAAGGTTCTTGTTCTGTTTCTAAAACAAGACCATATCTTGAATATATAGTGAAACATCTTGGACAAATAAAAACCTCTGGTTTTTTATGCCAAATTTTACCATCAGTCCCGCATACCGGGCATTTATTTAAAAACATATCAATTCACTATCTTAATATTATGTTCTCTTGCACTTTTAAGTATTTCCATCCTTTTTTTGTTTCCAACTGTTCTCGCAATAACGCCAACCTCTTTTTCAGGATTTATTTTTTTGAGATCATTAACATTTCTTATCAAAATTTCTTTGTAGCCAAATCTGTTCAAACCCCTTATGGATTTTGGAGATCTATATCCAGGGTCTGGCATACGACCTTTGCATTTCATTTTTCTTCTAAGTTTTGAATGTATCCCCCTTGGCTTTCTCCATTTTGTGCCTAAACTTTTCTTCTTATACCATTCCTGCCTTTTGAATTCAGGTTTTTTCTTTTTCTCTATCATTTTACTCAACAAGGTAAGGTTTTTTTGTTATATAACATCCATCCTGGAAAACCCTTCTATCATACCCCTTTACTTTTGTTTTTTGCTCTATGAGAGCAGCAACTTGTCCTACTTTTTCTTTATCTACTCCGGATATTATTATACAATTTTTTTCTACCTTTACCTCCACATCCTCAGGCAGCAAAACAGTTCTTGGATGTTTCTCACCAAGGAAGTTTTCGATATGAAGTTTATTTTTTTCTATCTTTAATTTTATAGGAAAGTGTTGGTATACAGCTGTAACCTCTGCCTGCCATCCTTTTGTAACACCAAGCATCATATTTTTTAACAAGGAGTCCCATGTTCCAATTAATGCCTTTATCTTTTTTCTCTCAATCTCAGATGTTATGATAATTTTTTTATCTTCAATTTTTATCTGAATATCAGGGTGAAAAAATTCTTTTTCAATCTGCCCCTTTTTTCCTTTAACAATAAATCTTTTTCCATCTTTTATTATTTCGACCCCTTCAAGAATGTCTATTTCATTTCTTATCATTTTTCTTCCCTATTTTTCCTATAAGTGTGAACGCACCAGTGCCCATTGGAATTACTTGATTAACTATTATATTTTCTATAGGACCTTTCATAGGATCTCTAAGACCTGTTATACCAGCCTCTATAACATGCTTTTTCGTTTCCTCAAAAGCCATTCTAGCCAAAACAGATTCCTTGTTTCCAGCAATACCATATCTACCTATACCCATTATTTTTCCATTGAATGTCATAAGATCAGCAAGAAGTATAACATATCTTATATTCACTCCAAGCCCTTGCTCTTCTATGGTATCAACAGCCTCTTTTATTATCGCATTTCTTGCAGCTTCTATCCCAAGCACTTCACATATTTCAAACGGATTATTGCATGTTGTTCTTGTTTTATCAACACCTTCTATTTCCAAAACCTTTTTAAGATTTGATCCCAGTGTTGTGATTACCCATTCATCATTTTCTTTGCTCACAACTGCTTGAAGTATCCCCCTCACACCTTTTATATGGGATTCGAGAAGTCTGTATTTCAGTTTATGAAGATTTACATTATCTGTCTTTTTTGAAATCACTATCAGTTCGTCATCTTTTATTTTTATATCAACATTTTTAAGTTTTATGTGTTTTACTATCTCTTTTGTATCGATTCCGTAGCTCTTCATTTTTTTAACATCCAGATTGCACTTTATGGTTAGATTTATGAGATCTATAACATCACTTATCACAAAGTTTCTCAATTTTAATTCCTTTATATCCTCTGCTATAGCTTTTGCCTTTTCCTTTGATTGGTACCCTTTTTCAAGATATATTGTCATTGTTGGTGTCTCAGGCTCCTTTTTTGCATCAAATATTTCTATCAGCCTTGGCAAACCAAGTGTGACCTGAATGCCTGCGGTTCCTGCAAAATGGTATGTACGCATCGTATTGTGGGTTATTATACCATCAAAGGTTGTGAACGTTTCCAAGCCATCGACAGAAATATCATAAACATAAGGAGAGCGTGCTTTTATGTATGTAATTTCATCTACCCTGTCCCACAAAACATCAGAATCAAACATCCTTCTGAGAACTGCAAGTTCTGTACTGATATTTACATTTTTTTCTTTTGATATTTTTTCAAAAAGTTTGATATAGCGGTGAAGTGTTGTTCTACCTATTTTTTGACGTTTAGTGAAATTATTCACATACCTTTTTGGGAGTCCGAGTTTCTCTGCAATTTGATAAAAAATATCTCCGAAACCATTAATCTCATCAATAAAATCTTGTGACCTGCTGTTCCAAAACCTCTCAGCCAATTTAGCGAGTTTCTCTAGTTTTCTTCTTTTCTCTAATATATTAGAACCTATTTTTTCTAAAAATATGGGTGCATATCTATATGGAATTGTAAGGTAAAACTGTTTTTTATCTATATGCTTATTGGCAAATATACCAAATCTTGTTAACAAGAGTTTTATACCATCCACAAGTTCCTCAGAATTAGAATGTACTATTATCATTTTCCTGTTCACATTAATACTTCCATCTCCATCAAAATAACTTCTTAGTAATGCAGAAACGAATTCTTCATTAGCACTAAATGCAAATTTCGGTATTTTTTTGTTTTTTGAACCAGTTCCGCATGTTTCTCTCAGAAACTTTGAAAGTAAAGAGGAATTTATATGCATCTCATGCCCTTTTGAAAAACCTCTAAAATTATCACACTCATTCATACTTACAAAATATCTTGTAGAATTACCTTCAGATAGATAAGCTCCTATAAATTCTCCAAATAAAGAATCCAGTTGCAATGTGTCTGTCAAGCATTCACTGTGAACAACATAAGGGTTTATTCTTATTTCAGATAAACAATTTTCTGGCAAAAATTTCATTACTGGTATTCTATCACCAATTTTTAATTGTTTACCACTTATTGGAATGATGGTGTTGTTATATCTTATCACAAAAGAATGGTGGTCTGTAGCTACTATTTTTCTCCCACTTGCTGTTTTTATTTTTAGCAATTTTCTAGGAGATTTGTGTCTGATTACCGATCTTATTCTTTTCAATTTCAATTTTTCATCCTGGTCTAAGCTATAGACAAAAATGTTTATATGATTTGGAATATCCAAAATCTCACTTTCATTTTCTTTAACATGCGAGAATTTTTCCATTAGCTCATCGACAAATCTGCCTATCTCAATGGGTTCTACAATCCCTTCCCTCTTAATAAGTATTTTTTCATTATAATCCAAACTCATCTGGGTTGCTGGTTCTGATAGGCTTTGTGCTGTTATAACACCTATGGGTTCCTCTGGAGTATACATCATTCTTTTGTACTCCTCATATACCTTTTTTGTTACTTCATTTAACTTTTCCTTATTTTTTATTCTCCTCTCAATTTCCTTTCTGATAGACAGCGGTAATTCCATCTACTCACCTAAATAATCATCTAAACAAACCCCTCCCCAATATGATTTTGACGTATCAATTCCGTCCTCACCTGCAAAAAATTGTATTACATTGTTATTTGAATCCCTCACTGTCATATCTGCATGAACTTTGAGATCTTGCAACGAATTTACAAGCCTTCTTTGCATATATCCTGATTTTCTTGTACGCAAAGATTTGTCCATGAGACCTTCTCTTCCATTCATTATGTTCCAGAAAACCTCAAAAGGTGATAAACCCTGCTTGAATCCTCTTGCAACAAATCCATGGGCTACAGGGGATAAATCTCCTACTTTGAAGTGTGTTAATGTTCTTCCTATAAATCCTCTGTGTATACGTTTACCAAGAACTGTTTCAGAGCCTACACATGCTGCCATCTGTGTTGTATTTATGTTTGAACCTTTTGCACCTGACTCTGACATAACAACTATATCATTATTTTTTATTGTTCTCGCTATAATTTCGCTTACTCTGTTAAGACCATTAGAAAGTGCTGTCAAGATATGTGTTTCTAATGACTCCTCCATAGTCATACCGGGTAGTATTTCAATCTCACCTTCTTGATACCTTTTTATAAGCTTATTTACATCTTTTTCAGCAAGTTTTATCTCCTCTGCTATTTCATTTGCTACCTTATCAGGAATGTCCAAATCTGATATACCAATAGAAAATCCTCTTTTCATTATAAATGCTATACCGAGCCTTCCTAAGTTATCTATTAAATCTTTTAAGCGATCATTATCTATTCTACCATTAAGCTTTGTTATTATTCTGCTTTTAAATGCGCTCAAAGCTATTGAATCCAAAACCCCTCTTTCTAGTTTGCCATTTTTTATGACAACAAATGCGTCATGTTTGCAATTTTCTCTTTCGCATTTACTACACTGCTTACATATATTTGCCTTGAACTCTATGTTCAATTCCTTAGGCAATAAAAGACTAACTATCTCCTTTCCTGTAAGCTGTTTTTTATCCGGAACCTCTACATCTATACCAGCAGATGCCAAAAGTTGCATAGCCTCTTTTTTACTAAGAACTACGTCATTTTTTGTAAGCAGATATATTCCTGAAATCTGGTCTAAATCAAGCCCTACAAGAGAACCGCCAAATCTTGGAGAAATCAAATTGTTTTTAACTTCCATAAGCAAAGATGCCTCAACCCTTGCCTCTTCTGTTTGCAATGCATGTAAATTCATTTCATCACCATCAAAATCTGCATTATAAGGAGGACAAACGCTTGGATTTAATCTAAAAGTCCTGTATGGCATAACCTTTACCCTGTGAGCCATCATGGAAACCTTGTGAAGTGAAGGTTGTCTGTTGAAAAGAACTATATCACCATCTTGTAATTGCCTATCCACTGACCAACCTTTATCTATGTTCTCTAAAATATCCTTTTTGTTTTCATCCGTTACTTTTATCTTTCTACCATCAGGCCTTGTGACATAGTTCACCTTGTTTTCTGAAATAAGCTTTTTTATCCTATCTATATTTAATGGTATAACATTTTCAGATATTGTTAACTCCTTTGCAACAACCTCTGGAACCCCTACCTCATTTATTGATAATCTAGGATCTGGAGAAATAACAGTTCTTGAAGAAAAATTAACCCTTTTACCAAGCAGATTACCTCTTATTCTTCCTTCCTTTGCCTTAAGCCTCTGTACAAGACCTTTTAATGGTCTTCCTGATCTATGCCTTGCCTGTGGAACACCTGTAAGCTCATTGTCAAAATATGTTGATATATGATATTGTAACAATTCCCAGAGATCGTTCAATATGAATTCTGGAGCGCCTATATCTATATTGTCTCTAAGGGACTGATTTATTCTAACTATATCAACAAGTTTGTGTGTTAAATCATCTTCTGACCTTTCACCGGTTTCTAATGTGATTGAAGGTCTCATTGTAACAGGTGGTATTGGTAGAAGTGTCAATATTAACCATTCTGGTCTTCCACCATTAAATGATATCCTTTTGAGATCCTCATCACTTATTTTTTCAAACCACTCTCTTATTTGTGTTGGATTGAGCTCATTTTTATTTTCATAATATGTATAAGGCTTTGCAAATGTAATTTTACCATGCTCCTTCCCACAGTAAGGGCATTTTTTCGGAACATTCTTAGCAGCACTTTCGAGGCTTGTTGCTTTTTTATTTAATATTCTTCCACAATATTTGCATGTCGCTTTTAATAATTGATTGATAGTTTTTGTATGTAGAACATGAATAACAGGTCTTGCAAGTTCTAAATATCCGAAATGACCTGCACACTCTCCCATCGTGCCCCCACACGTCCTACATCTAAGCCCTGGATCTATGACCCCTAATCTTGGGTCCATAACACCTCCGTCAACCGGATATCCATCTGGATCGTAAAGATCTGAAGTAACAATCCTAACAGTAGCCAAACCTTTAATTAAACTTGGTGACAAAATTCCGAATTCAACAGCATTTATTTTCGTTGTCATATTTCCTCCACATTTAATTTAGGATAAATACCAATTGATTTTAGCTCGTCTAATGTGAGCTTAAATGCATAGGAGGTTTTTATCCATATAATTTTTGAATCCTTGCATACAGAGCAGTATGTTCTGTTCTTTGCCTTATCATGAATGGCTATCAAACCGCATGAGGAGCATACCGGTATTGCTGTTTCATCAGAGCTGAATCTTTCTTTCAGAGCTAGGGCTGCTCCATGTGCGACTAAACATTGTTGTTCCATTTCACCAAGCCTCAAACCACCCATTTTTGACCTTCCTTCTGTCGGCTGCCTTGTTAGCAATGTGACATGACCCCTTGATCTTGCATGTATCTTGTCAGCGACCATGTGATCAAGTTTCATATAATAACAACTACCTATGAATATCATAACTTCGTATGCCTCTCCTGTTCTTCCATCATATAATATCTCTTTTCCATCATCTCTAAATCCGAGCTTTTTCATCGCCTCTCTTATTTCTTTCTCTTTCATACCAGAAAATGCTGTTGAATCCACCCTTTTTCCTGCAATTGATCCATATTTTCCAGCAAGCAGTTCGAGCAACTGACCAACTGTCATCCTGCTTGGTATGCCATGCGGATTGAAAATAATATCAGGTACTATACCATCCCTTGTAAATGGCATATCATCATGTGGCACAAGTAATGCGACAACACCTTTTTGACCGTGCCTTGTTGCAAATTTGTCTCCTATCTCAGGTATTCTTTCATCCCTAACCCTTACTTTTATTAGTTGTTCACCATCAAGGGTTTCTGATATCAGAACTTTATCAACAATACCTTTTTCTCCGTATCTGACACATATCGATGTTTCTCTTTTATTTTCTATGTCCGTTGTGAAATCGCCACCAGAAAGAAAACGAAGAGGAGATGTTTTTCCAATCAGAACAGAATCAGAATCAACAATTGTTTCAGGATTTATTATTCCATCCTTATCCAAAAACTTATAAGCCTCTTCTCCTCTTGCTCCTTTTATTCCAGGTTCTGGTATTCCAATTATGTCTTCTTGACCTCCCCAATATCTTTTTTTCACAGTTTCGTATGTCCTGAAGTAGAATGACCTAAACAACCCTCTTTCAACAGATGATTTATTTATAATAATAGCATCATTCAAGTTATAGCCATCCCAACACATTATAGCAACGACTATATTTTGTCCGTATGGATGTTCTCTAAGAATGTCATCTGTATTTGTGTGAACAAGTGGTATTTGCGAATATGTAAGGATATTAAATTTCGTATCTGTTCTTATTAAGAAATTGTTTATAGGCGAACCTATTGCCTGACCGACCATTTTTGCACCATAATTTACCCTGTCTCCTCTATTATATTCTGGATATGCTATCATGCTTGCAGATATCCCCAATATTGACATTGGTGTTATCTCTACATGCGTATGCTCATTTGTAATCTCTTCTGGCGTAACTGCTATATATGCATTTTCTTCCTCTTCTGCATCAAGATATTCAATAATCCCATGTTTTACTAGATAAGACCATGTTATTTCTCCTTTCTCAAGCTTTTCTATAATATCTTTTGTAAGCTTCGGTTTTCCATTCTCAACTATTATGAGAGGTCTTCTTGCTCTTCCAGAATCCGTATTTATCCTTATCTCAGCAAAGTCCTTGTAATATACAACATTTACCTGATCTGATATCAATCCGTATCTTCTTTTTTTCCTTATATCTTCTACTAATTCAATCGGATTTTCTGTTTCACCAATATAACTTCCATTCAAATACACTGCTACAGATTCCTTTTCCGCTTTCATTTTTTCACTTTTGACTCTATTAAATTCGAAATTTCCATAAATTCTTTTTCAGATATGCCGGGGGTTATTTCTGTCATAAGAGCTATGTGTTTTCTAAGACCTATTGAAGAACCTTCTGGTGTTTCAGCAGGACATATCCTACCCCATTCAGTTGGGTGTATCTGTCTTGCTTTGAAGTGCTCTTGTGTTGATGTGAGTGGGGATAAAACAGACCTCAAATGCGAAATTGTTTTTATATATGAGGCTCTATCAAGCCTCTGGCTCACACCTGTTGCACCACCAACCCAAGTGCCTGTTGCAAGTGAGGAAAGAAGTTGTTTTGTGACAGTATCAGCCTCTATTATCGCCTGCAAAGAAGGGCTTTTACCTCTTTTTGTAAGTTTCTGATAATTATACGTCATTTTTGCAATAAGCCCCCATCTTCCAAGAAGGACTGACCTGAAAAGTTGCTCCAAAAGCTCTCCTGACATCAAAAGCCTTTTATTAGAATAATGATCTATATCATCATCAGGTGCAAGTCCTAATTTTATTGCTATGCATTTTCTTATTATCCTTGCAAGATAAAGGCCTTTTTGTCTTCTATTGCTTTCTGACTGACCAATATGAGGAAGAAGATATCTGTCTAATATCTGTGTTACCCTCTCTTTTCTATAATCCTCTGTAACTTTTAGCTTCTTTCCTATGTAATCCACAGCCTCTTCTGTTGTTACAACATCTGTCTCGTACAAGTTTATATAAAATTCCTTAATTATGGACTCTTTATTTGATATATAATCACACATCTCCTTATCGTTTTCAAATCCAAGCGCTTTTAGAAGGACAACAATCGGAAGTCTTCTCAAATTTGCAAAAGATATTACTACCACACCATCAGGTCTCATTTCTACGAGATGTCTTTGTTTGAAGCCGGATCTCTCAGAATTTATCCTAACAGACACACCGCCATCTTCTGTTTTCTCAAATATTGGCTTATTAGATGCTATCTCTTCTATAAGAACCAATACCCTTTCTGTACCATTTACAATGAAATACCCTCCTGGATCAGTGGGGTCTTCTCCAACCTCTATGAGCTTTGCTTCATCAAGACCGGAAAGTGTGCAAAGCTTTGATCTCACCATCACAGGTAAATCTCCTATATGAACCTTTTCTGGCTTCTCCTGCACCCCATTGAATATGGGCGTTAATTCGATAAAAATAGGGGCTATGTATGTTAAATTTCTAAGCCTTGCCTCATTCGGGTAAATCACACGCTCTGAACCATCAGCCTCTTTTACAAATGGTTTTTCTATTTCTATTTTTCCAAACTTGATTTTCAAATCCTCACTTCCAGATACTATTTTTACAATACCTATCTCATTTATTATATTTTGTAAACCAAAATCGACAAAATTATTGAAAGATTCTATCTGATACCTTACCCATCCCTTTTCCTTCTCAAAATTTTTTATAAGAATGTTGTACAGCATATCATTCACTAACAACTATCCTATAATATATAGATTCCCCAGCAACCTGGGATTTCCTTTTTATTTCCAGAACATCTCCTACCTTTGCATTTATACGTTTTACAACAACATCCGAAGATAGTATTTTCGGTAATTTATCCTCTGTAACCCCAAGTCTCTCTAAGAGTTTCTCCTTTTCTTCTTTTGAAAGAATTCTAAATTCTGGAACAAGATTATGCTTCAATATGTCTATTATATTACCACCTTTATTAGCATAATTTGGGCTCGGCGGGATTTTCAATCCTTGAATTGATATTTTATATGTTCTTACATATATTTATACTTTACATTTGAACCCGCGACCCCCCGGTTTCTTTCTGTCATATAAGCCTTTTATTCAAAAGGCTTAAGCGAAAACAGGAGCTTACGCTTCCCACGCCAAGCCTTTTATTCAAAAGGCTTATCAGCACGCTTTTAACAGCCTAGTTAAAAGCATCACCTCAAGCCCAAATTTGGGCTTTATCGGGTGCTCCACCAGGTTCCTCCGCACTTTTCCTTTTAAAGAAAAGTGCCAACTGAGCTACGAGCCCATTCATTATATTTCTATCTGATGCACGCCCCGGCCGGGATTTTCACATGTTTTAGGATCTCAACCCTTTCTAAAAGGCTGATTTGAACCCGGGTCCCGAGAGTTCTGCTCCTTTGGTTTCGCTTTTCTTTTCAAAGAAAAGTGATTGACAGTCTCGGATGATAGACCGCTACACTACCGGAGCTATATTATATATTATATCCAAAACTTGAATTTAAAATTATTTGTGAAAATTGGGCAGCTTTCTGGAATTCCCTCCTATTCGGAAGTACTATCCAGAACGTTGGGAAGCTTAACTTCCGTGTTCGAAATGGGAACGGGTGAACCTTCCCACTATGGCCGCCCATTTTATATGTAGTTAAGCATTTTTAAATACCTTTATCTAAATATTCAATATGAAAGCTCAGGTTGAAGCCATAACGCTTGTTCTTATAAGTGGTATAGTAATAGCCTTAGTTGGTGGTGCATACTTGTGGGGGAAACCCCTGATAGAAAAAAGGACAGATGCTACTGATATTGCAAATGCGATAAACTTTGCAGAGAATTTGAATAAGAAAATAATTGATATTGCAAAAACATGTACTACTCCGGGAGCATGTGAAAGTAGTTTGGATCTCCCTTCTAAAGGTGTTGTAACAATCAATGAATCAGATAACTCCATCATATACGAATTCAATATAAATCAACCTTTGATAACAGATGAGATACCCATAAATACAGGAAATATAGATGAAATAGCAAATTTTGGAGAAACACCAAGCATAATATGGATGAAGGGGAGCGTATCTGGTGATGCATACAAAATTACAATTAAAATAAAATACAGGGAACTTTTGGATGAGTCACAGAAAAAGGGTTATATAATAAAATTAACTGGTAGAGGAAGTGGAAGGAACAAAATAATGGTTTCTTATGACGGATATGAAGTTGGCAGAGATTTTTTAGGAAATGATCTTATCATAACCAAAATAACAACAAGCATTGTATAATCTATGAAAGGTCAAATATTGGTTTTTGAGCAGGTTCTTTTGTTTTCTGTTGGTGTTATTATATTCATAACATGTTATGCACTTTTTGCCGCATATCAAAGTCATTTTCTTTCAACAACGCTTGATGACCAACTTGATGCTGTTAAAAATTATGTGTTTTCAAACATAGTTGAAGTTTGCAAGCAAGATGGTGTTAATTCATCTATCATAGTGAAAATACCAAAAACTATAAACAATAAATATTACAGGATCACACTTTCTAATGCCAATTTAAATGTGAGTATCATAGAAACAGGAGAGTACAAAACTTCTTCTTTTTATAAATTAAACGAAAGTTTTAAGTTTAGTGGTGAAATTGATAGCGCAAAAGAAAAGATTATAATTTATAAGATAGGAAATTCAATTATTATAAAGTAAGTTGTGTTGCTAACAAGTTAGGATATGTTGTATTTTGTTGACGTGAAAACATGCCGATACCAAAAATAAAGAAAAAAGATGTTGTAAAAAAGATCTCAATAAGAGGTGTGATAAGAAAATTTAAAAAAGGTTACAGAGCTGAAAAGATTGCAAAAGAAAAATCACGCGAAAAAAATATTTTTTACTTTGAGGGTGATAGAAGAATTTTCTTCCCACTTATTGGAGGTGAGGAAAAACCAAAAACAGAGGAGAAGCCAGAAGAGCGTGGTATAGATCTTAAAATATCAGAAATTCAAAAGCCTCTTCAATCTCCATTAACAACAGAGGAAAAGGAGATACTTACAAGGATAAACATAAAATATCCTCTTATACCAAGGTTCCCTAAGCCTAATGAAAAGGTTTTTGCATATGCACATTTAGTATGGGACCCGAAAAAGAATTCTGTTGTATATAACGTTGTTGAACCTGTAATATCGCAAAAAGAAAGGGATGTTATAGAGGATATTAAGAGGGAGCTTGAGGAAAGGTTAGATGTCGATTTCTTAAAAATTGGTAAAATAAAGGGTAAAGAGATTCTTAGAAAAGAGCTCAATGAGATATTTTCTAAAAGGGGTATTGATCCAAGAAGAGCGGAAATTTTACGATATTATATAGAGAGGGATATAATTGGTTTGGGAAAGATAGAGCCTTTCATGATGGATGCTGAGATAGAGGATATAAGCTGTGATGGTGTAAACATACCTTTACATGTTTATCATAGAAATCCTTACATAGGCTCTATAGCAACAAATGTTATTTTTGAAGATAGTGATGAACTTGATACATTTGTAATGAAACTTGCACAAAAATGCGGAAAGTCAATATCTGTTGCAGAACCTCTTGTTGATGGAAGCCTTCCTGATGGCTCAAGGGTTCAGGCAACACTAGCAACAGATATTGCAAGAAAAGGTAGTAATTTCACAATAAGAAAATTCGCATCAGAACCTCTAACACCTATTCACATGCTTGAATATGGTACTGTGGATGCTACACAATTAGCTTATTTATGGATGCTGATAGAGCATAGAAAATCCATATTAATAGCGGGTGGGACCGCAACAGGAAAAACATCTCTATTAAATGCCCTTTCTCTTTTCATAAAACCTTCGCTAAAAATTGTTTCCATAGAGGATACACCTGAGTTAAAGCTTGCACATCCTCATTGGGTTCCTGAGGTTGCAAGGACGCCTATTGCTATTGGCAAAAAAACAGGTGAAGTCAGCCTTTTTGACCTTTTGAAAGAATCGCTTAGACAAAGACCTGATTATATAATAGTTGGTGAGGTTAGAGGGAAAGAGGCTTATGTTTTATTCCAACAAATAGCAACTGGGCATGCTGGATTGGCTACAATACATGCTGCTTCACTTCCACAACTTGTAGACAGGCTTATTACACCACCTATATCCCTTCCACCAAGCCTTATAGAAAATCTTGATGTGATATTGTTCCTTGTGTATGTGAAAGTAAAGGACAGATATATTAGAAGATTAAATGAGGTTCTTGAGGTAAGGGGTGTTAAGGATGATAAACCTATAACAGCGCAGATATTCAAATGGAACCCTTTGACTGATAAATTTGAGCCCACGGGTAAATCAAAGGTCCTTGAGGATATTGCAAATTTTATCGGGCTTACAGAAGATAGTCTAAAAGAGGAACTTAGGGTTAGAAAAGCCATACTTGAATGGATGAGAGAGAAAAAAATATTTGATTATAGGGAGGTTTCAAACATAATAAATGCTTACTATACAAATCCTGAAAAAATAATAAACCTTGTCGAGGAAACTTAAGATAAACTTATGTTAGGGAAAATATCGCTAAAGCTTTTTGGGAAGTTTTTAGAACCATATATAGGATCTTTTGACAATCTCAAAATCCAGTTAAGGCAAGCACAGATGAAAACAGAGGTGCTTGAATATGTGTGTGATCTGATTTTACTCTCATTGGTAACATTTATTGTTAGTATGCTTTTAGGTTCGTTTTTCATTGCACTTACCACTTTTCATCCTTATTACTCATATACATTGGCCATAATAGTTTCTGTACTCTTATCTGGATTTGTTTTTGTTCTTGGTTATTATTATCCATCCATAAAGGTAAAGAATATGAGAAATAAAATAGAAAAATCTCTACCTTTTACAACAATTTACATGTGTACAATAGCCTCCTCAGAAACAAATCCATTAGAGATATTTAAAATAGCATCAATGAGAGGGGGTGAAATTGGAAAGGAGTTTCAAAGAATATACAGGGATGTTGAGATGTTGGGTATGGATCTTCCTGCTGCAATATCAAAAGCTGCAAATAGAACCCCTTCTCCAAGATTTTCAGAACTTCTATGGGGTATAAGCTCTATAATAACAAGGGGTGGGAATCTTGAAAGCTATCTTGTTGACAAATCAAAAGATTTTATGAATCAATATAGAAGGAGTTTGAATGACTATTCAAATCAGATAACATTTTATACAGAGATTTATATAACCCTTATAATAGTTGGTACGCTTTTTTTCATTGTGCTTTCATCAATAATGGGTCCTCTTGTTGGAGGTAACATATTGTTCATTCAAACAATGCTTGTGTTCTTTTTCATACCAGCTGTGTCTATTGGTTTTATTGTATTATTAAGAGGGTTATCTCCGGTGGAATAAATGGCAAGATTAAGTCCAAAAAAGGAAATTTTGATAATATCCTTAGTTATGAGTATTATACTTTTAACAATAACAAGTGTGCTAACGCAGGATATTGGAACAATAATAAATGTAGGTGTTATCATGCTTTTTGTTTTGATAACTCCAATATTCATTTATAGGTACATGGAATTTTTATGGATAAAGAGTGTTGAGAGGGAATTTCCAAACTTTTTGAGGGACTTAGCAAATCTCAAGCGTTCTGGGATGACACTATCAGAGGCTGTTAAGTTGACAACAAAAACAAATTATGGAAAATTGACACCAGAAATCATAAAACTTTCTAATAGACTAAGCTGGGGCACACCTTTTATAAGGGCTTTGGAGATATTTGGGAAACGCTTCACTAGTTCAAAAATGATAACACAATCTATAGAGATAATAAAACAGTCATACTCAAGCGGAGGAAACATAGCTGCTATCCTTGATTCGCTTGCAAGGGACGTTGTTGCAATAAAGGATGCTGAAGATGAAAGAGCTTCTATTGTAAGGCAACATGTTATGATAATGTATGGGATATTTTTCATGTTTGTTGGGGTTTCCATAGGCATAACATATACACTTGTTCCAATGATGGTCGGTGGACAGGGTGAAAGTCCATTGGCTGTTATGTTTAAAGATCCTTGTGGAGAAACTCCAAGCTTATTCCCTTGCGGTCTATTCTCAGTAATTTGTATTGCATTTAATGTAGAGGCGGGCATAGGTTGCTATTATATGGCTTTGTTCTTTTCTGTTTTGATAATACAAGCTATATTTATGGGGCTGATAGCTGGTCAGCTTGGTGAGAATTCAATAATAGCTGGTATAAAACATTCTTTGATCATGCTTGCAGCTTCTTTTGTGATATTCACATTCCTTTCAAAAGCTCATTTATTGCCTATATAAATTTTGGGTTTTAGGGAATGACCGAAAGATTTATAAATATGTAATTTAATTTACTATAAAGTGATAAATATGTTTAAGTTTACTAAAAAAACCGACCCTATTGTAGAAGAAATAAAAAATGTGTTAAAAGAAGGCTTAGAAGAAATGAGAAAATTAGGTGTAGATCGTGTTATTCTAACAATTTATGAAACCGAGCAAAGCGAAACTGCAACAGGTAGATTTTTAACTGGGGGAGATTATAATTATTATCCAATTGAGACCCTTACCCCGGATGAAAGAGAATTTATCAAGGAGAGAAAAACCTATGAAGTAATTGCTTTGGTGTTAAAGGATGGGGTTTGTGTGAAATATCCAACAGATGGGATTGAAATTTATAAAAGAACATATATAGAACCATTCTTGCCCCGGTTAAAGAACAGCTCTCTAAATTATGTAACAGAAGGTGGTGTAGTAGATGATTTGTCAGAATTTGCTAAATATGCAAAAGAAAGTGGTTGGGAGCCTGATCATATTAGAAAAAGGATTAAAGCGGGCATAGAGGAATTCAAATACGTGACGCATGAATTGATATTGAACCACTCAGAACTTCAGAAAAGGTTAGAAGAAATAGAAAAAAGGCAGAAAACGCCATCTGAAGAAATGATGGATGAAATGAGGGAGAATATATACAATGCTAAGCAAACAGGCTGGTATAAGTCAAAAAATTCAGAGGACAAAGAGTTCAGAGAATTTGAAATGCGTAGAAGAGAATATAAAAATTTGTGCAGAACCTATTGACCCTATTTAAAAACAATATTAAATATAAATTATGTCATTTATTGAGGATTATTTCATAAATCCTATTTTAAATAATGGCTGGTTCAACCCTGTTAATACATTAGTTTATTCAATAATATTGGTGATTGCTGTTTATTTTGTTTACAAAATGCTCAAAAGGCTTAATATACATATAGACCGATATTTTCTTATTGCCATCCTGCCTTTCATATTCTGGGCATCTTCAACAAGGGTTCTGCATGACTCTGCTTTTGCCGGAGTTTTGAATCCTGTTTTAAATAGATTCTACTCTTCGCCAATTTTTGTAACCCCCGGTAGCTATTTGATAACATTCCTTCTGGCTTTGGTTACACTTTTGATCTCTTTGATTGTACAAAATTATGCAAAAATCTCTTATTGGAAAATCATGCTTTTTTTCGGTGTCATGCTTTCAACAATAAATATATGTCTTCTGCCGATAATAACATTTCTGCCAATAGTTTACATATCGCTTGTTACCGGGCTTTGGGTAATTCTGTTTTTTCTGATCAGAAAAATATCTGGAAATCTAAAATGCAAATGTTTCAGCTTCCTTAGCTATGAAAATATCGGATTGATATCTGTTCATATGTTCGATGCTTCAGCAACATATGTTGCATTAAGCCTTTTTGGATATTTAGAACAGCATGTTTTGCCAAGGTTGGCAATTTCTATATTAGGCCCCTCTGCGATGTTTTTATTAAAGATTTTTGTTATTATACCTGTTTTATATGTAATAGACAGCTATTCAGAAACTCCGAAGAAAAAAGGATCAAAAAATCAACATTCCTATTCAGATTTCAAAAATTTCCTAAAGATCGTGATTTTGATCTTAGGCCTTGCCCCTGCTTTGAGAGATACAATAAGGCTTATGGCCTTAGTTTAGACCAAAAAATATATAATATTTTTACTTATGAATGGTAAAATACCGAAAGATTTATAAATCTTTCGGTCCTAATATATTATATCAACCAAAAAGTAATAAAAATTGAGGTGAGATATATGAGCATCAGAGATGTATACAAAAGTGTGATTGATAAATACAAAAACACTCTAGCAGCCATTCTTTTGGCAGGGACAATAACACTCACAGGTTTAACAGGTTGTAGTAGACATCTAAAAGAAACTGAATATCAAGAACCTATTCCAAAGAAAATGCTTGTTGTCGAACCACCTTATGTAAAAGAAAAACATGGACAAAATGATACAAAGTACGATGTCGTTTTCCCTGTGATAGCAAGTAATAGAAGTCCGGATTATGCAGAAGATGCAAAGAATGCTAATACTGAACGGTTTAAACTGAATGGAATGCCGCCTATATATCTTGTTGTAGAGAATTTAGATAAACAAGAGTTGGATAATATTTTAGCAAGATACGGAGGTAGTGATGGAGAAATTGGATTAAACCCTTATGGATATATAGTACCTAAGTATTATCAAATGACGGAGACCATATATACAGGTGTAGGTACAAAAAAGCGTCCTATTGAGGTAAAATATAAGAAATTGTTGGAAAAAATTCATGCATCATCATCTTCTATCGAAATGATTGTTAATCAGAAAGTACCGCATCGACTTCAACTTGACTCATTGAAAGATATTACAGAAAAATCTTATGAACATTCGATGAAAAGTTACGTAGAGGATATATGGGGAAAGAAATTTAAAGATGCAATTAACGCAAGAAATAAAGAAATAGTGAATAGAAAGATAAGGGTTAGTTTACAAAAGAAATATGAAAACTAGTAAAATCCAGATTTGATCAAATTCCAGCAGCCTTTTTTATCTTTTCTTTATCAGGATAAGCCTTGTAAGGATCTAAACCAGCAGCTATTTGATTTTTCCACTCATTATATGCATTTATACAACTTTCATCACTCATTCCTTCAAAACAACATATACCATTTCTTATATTTCTGCATTGCAGTGGTTTTCCATATTTATCCAGGAAAAGGGAAGCATCTATGTATAGACACTCTTCGGATTTTTGACAACAATCATCATTTGATTTGCACCCGCCCATCCCTAAAATACATTTCTTACCATAGGATGAATATAGATATCCGCAGAATCCTTTATCTCCCTGTTGTTTACCATATAATTGAATTTGAGCTCTCAATAGGGTCACATCCTCTACCCATTCAGGGCAGTATGAACCATCCCTTTCACAATAACAATGTTCACAACATTTAAAATTCGTATTAGGAGCGCATGCTATTTCTTCTATTGTTGTTTGTCTGTATTTATTAACGTAAGAGTTGTTTATCAATTCATAAAATCCTTTTATACCAGCATCTGGTGTATCAAATTTTTTATAGTCACCACCCTCCTTTATACCAAAATAATTATTATATTTTTTTGCTAACTCACTACCCCCTCTACCAGATTCGTGCATCGCAACTGCAACTGCAAATGCTGGGTCTATATCATATTCTTCTCCATACTGATAGAAATTACGTGCTTGGTATTTCAGCGAACCTTCTGCATTTGCTTTTAAATATGCATCTATCTGTTGCTCAGTAATCTCGTATTTTGGTACATATAAGGATAACATCACTGACAAAACAACAGTTCCTTTTGAAGCCTCTGTTATTGTTACAGGAACATGCTTTTCCAACCTTCCCTTTACCTCATCCCATTTATCTATGCATGTATCGCTGAAAGATATGCGTGTTTCTGTTGAATCGCGCCTGATAAATGTGTATGTTGCATTTGCCATTATTGTGTATGTTTTTTCAGGAGCATTTATTTTAGGTGCTTTTTCAAAATAGCAGAATACATCTTTTCTATCATTTTTGGTCAAAAACCAAAATAGTATTGTTTCGTTATCTGTTTGATAATATAATGTTTTTCCTGATTCTGCTGATTTCCCAATCGGATATGTACATATAGAAGGTACTCCCAATTCCTTTGGTAAAATTACATATACCATTGCATCTCCTATTTCACTGTTTGGCTCTTCTGGTGTGAGATTAAAGGCTACGTAGAATGGATTTCCTTCTTTTATTGGTTGGTCCATTGCGTCCAAACTTAGCTTAGCAGGAGATGTTGATATGCTTGAAGGTAACCTTCTTAACTGCAATTGGTTGTTTCTTGCTCTTTGCATCCATTCGTCATTTGATATAAATGTGACCTGTAGATTTGAATATACATCATATTCATATGTTATTTTTGCCTCAATTTGTATTGGAATGTCTCTTATTTTTGTTTTCTTAGGGTCCCATTCAAATCTTTTAAATGCATCAGAAAGCGCATCCTCGCAACTAATATTACCTAATAAAAATATTGGAACTATATCCTGTGGATATATTTTATCCTTCGAAACCTCATAATCATAGCTATATAATATCTTTCCATATTTATCCTTCTCACCAAAATCTCTGAGCGGTGTACCATTTATATATATTTTTTCTATGTTAGATGTTATTCTGAAAGTCGGCCTTCTTGCATCAACAGGCCCTCTATTAGCAAGTTTGGTTGTTATTGTGAAAGGCTGGTCTACATAAATAATATCAGCCTGCAAACTCTCTATCTCAAGTCCAAATGCTCCTGTTTCGCCTACTTCACCCTTTACGTAATTTCCTTCCATAACCTGATGCGCAAATCCTATAGGATTTGTCAGCATCATAAATGTCTGTGCGAATGTGTTTGAAAAACCTGAAAGTATCTGACCAAGTGGTTTTAATATTTGAGAAGCTGTGTTATGGATAGTTGGCCACCACTGACCAAAGAATGCTGTTCCAACAGCATCACCTCCGGGACCGAATGCAAATAGGAGAAATGATGTTCCTACTACAAGAAGTCCTGTATAAGGCCTTGTTGCTGCTGGAGAGAGGAAGCCTGCTACTAAACCTATTCCCCATACGGCATAGAATGTGTAAATAGCACCTCCTGTTAGCCCCAAACCAACAGTAGGTATTCGAAGTCCTGGTATTAATATACTGCCTGTTGTTGCAAACAAACCTATCATCATCAATATCAAAAATATTATCTTATCATATGCCTCATAATCTTCAGAGAATTTTGCGTATCCCTTACCTAAAGCTTTTACAAGAATTCCTTTTTGCTCAACTACTGGTGTTGGTAGCACAGCAAAAAATGCTAGCGAAAGCCAGGCCAAGGCCATTGAATGGAAGATGCCGTTGAATATCATAAAAGGTATCACTATTGTACCAATCAAAAATCTTATGAACCCTTCCAGGAATTCGTATGGTTTTCTTGGGTCATACATGCCTTTTAAACTAAAGTAGGATATGAATGCAAAAACTATGAAAATGAGGCTTGCAAGTGGGAAAGATGTTGCTGCAAATAACCAAAGTGCCCAGCCGAAAAATAAAAGTGATAACGCTTTCAAAAGAGCTTTAAATGCAGCGAATCTTATATTTTCCTTATCAGACCAAATTGTACCAGCTGCGGGCTCCCAATCATGTGGATCAGGTATTATGCTTCTAATCGCCCAGCAAGTAAAAGCAACTATGAATTGCCATATTCCAAAAGTAGCAGATAAGCCTATACCAATTATGAAAAGGAGCAATGGGAAAGCTATCCCACCAGCAGCAATTTTAAATCTTTCTGCAAAACGTGCTGGCTGTTCTAAAATATGTCTGGCCTTTACTATCCTTTTCAGGTCCCTATCTGTCCCAAAACCAGCAATTTTACCGTCTATTATCTCACCATGAGGTACTGGTCTATGGTGATACTCAGTAGGTATGTTTAATATAAAGTTAACCGTAACTATTTCTCCGGGTTTAATTGGAAAATTCGTATAATCATGTATCCGTCTTACTTTTCCTTTACTATCATAATAGTAATGTTCAACATCTATTCTATGCTTTGTTGCTTTATCACCTGTAAATGATGCTGGCACATCATCAATAGAGTAACGTCCATCCTCATCGGTGTAGGATTCAAAACCTATTTCAGAAGTTAATGGTAAATCTGATATCCAGACCCTAGCACCCATTATCGGTTTATTATTTCTATCAACTACCTGGCCTTCAACAATTCCCACACCATACTTTTTACGTTCTTCTTGAGTAGGAGGTGGCGGTGGAGGTTGTATTACAAGTTTAGTACCCCCCTCTGCTCTTTTTTCTGGAAGTGTGAATACGAAGTTTACTTGTTTTCTCTCACCAGATCTTATCTCAACATCCACCCTTGAGATTAGTGTTCCATAGGTAGGGTGTTCATATCTTGCTACAAGATGGTATTTAAGAGGAGGGACAGGAAGATCATCAAAAGGTATTTTTCTATTTACAAGAATCTCGGGTAAAAATTGAGGCTCTTGTATTACAGCTTCCACTTCTACCAGTTTTCTACCTATTTTTAAATATGCCCGTGCTGATAAATAACCCTCGCCACGAGCTTCGTCAGCCTCCTCAGGCTTTTTTTGAGATGCACCTTGCTGTCTCTTTCCTTCACCTTTAACACTTTCACCTATAACATATTCTACGGTTCGTAGATCACCTTTATATCTTATAAGATAGTCCAAAAATATTAATGCTTCTTGTGTTACATTGAGGACATGACGATCTGGGGCCCTTTTTATAATTTTACTCTGAATAAAAATCGCTTCATCATTACGATTTATTAGTAAATTAGGAAAGTTGATTAAAATGTTTTTTAAGTTCTTTGCATGTTTAAGCCGTTGGTCCATTTCTAAGGATTTCCAATTAATTCCATGATATTCACAGTAAGCTTCTCTTACAATGCGATATGATTCCATAAACTTTTCAAAACTCTCTCTAGGAATTTCCTGTCTTTTAACTTTTTTTCTAGTTAATCGCCAAAAAGGAAACTTAACCATATTTAAAATTTAGCAAATCATCTATAAATGATTAAGGAGAAAAAAATTATAAAAACTTAAATTTAATTTTAAATACATTAAAAAATAATTGGTATTACACATTTTTCTTTATTATCTCGATTATTTTCGGTACCATTATCTCTGGTCCGCCTGTAACATTTATATTTTTAAGGATCTTTTTATTTTTGTAATAATCGATCAATGGTTTTGTTTGTTTTTCATAAACAATCAATCTTTCCTTCACAATTTTTGGATCATCATCCTTTCTTTGATATAATTCCCCTCCGCAATCATCGCATACCCCTTCCTTTTTTGGTAAAAGCGGTGGCATATGGATCTTTCCAACCTTTATATCAGCTATATTGTATATCTTTCCACAATTTTTGCATACCCTCCTTGCAGATATCTTTTTTATCAGAATTGAGCGAGGTAGATGAAAATTTATAACCTTATCTATCTTTGTTATTTTTTCAAGTTCTTTCGCCTGGTTTAGGGTTCGAGGATAACCATCAAGAATAAATCCGTTCTTGCAGTCAGGTTTTGAAATCCTTTTTTTCAACATCTCTGTTGTGATCTCATCAGGAACAAGAAGTCCTTTTTTGACATATTTTTCAGCCTTTTTTCCAAGTGCTGTTTTTTTCTTAATCTCCTCTCTGAATAGATCACCAGTGGATATATGCGCTATATTTAATTTTGGTGCTATCCTTGACGCATATGTTCCTTTTCCAACACCAGGAGGACCTAAAAATACAAGTTTCATAAAATCCTATCCTATAAACACAGGTCTTTTTGTTAAATATTTTGGTATGGAAAGTGGTTTGAATGGTTTTTCCTTTGTCTCTTTTTTTATCATTTCAACAATCTCATTTATATCCATTTTTTTAACCTCCCCTGTTTTTCTAAATCTCACAGCAAGCTTCCCTGTTTTCTCCTCCTTCTCACCTATAACAACAATATATGGTATCCACTCAACCTCTGCATCCCTTATCTTTCTTTGCACAGATTCTGCCCTATCATCTATATCAACCCTTATATTATTTGATTCTATCTCCTTCATAACATTTTCAGAAAATTTCAAAAAATTTTCAGAAACCGGGCATAATCTGACCTGAACAGGACAAAGCCATAAAGGAAGAATAGGATTTTTACCAGCCTTCTGCTCCATATAAGCCTTTTCAAGCAGGGCATACATAACCCTTTCTATTGATCCTGAAGGAGAAAGATGTAATATTAATGGATATTTCTTTTTGTTATCAGAATCCATGTATGTTATTTTATATCTTTCCGCATTTTCCACATCTATCTGATCAGTTGTCAAAGCAGCTGCCTTTTCCAGTGCATCAACAAAATTCAATTCGTACTTAAAAACAAAATAGAAGAATCTTTCATCCCACATCTCAAGCAAAGCAGGCTTCCCCCATTTTTTAACAAATTTAATAACATAATCCTTATTCTCGTGATAAAAATCTTTTACAATTCTTATTCCGAGTTCAAGTTCATCCCTACCAAGGCCAAATCCTGATTGAATTTTTAATGCTAAATCAAATCTTTTGAGCATCTCCTCCTTTGCTTGTGTAAGATCTTTACAGAATGTGTGACAATCAGGCATTGTAAATGCTCTTAATCTTCTTAGCCCAGCGAGCTCCCCCCTTTGCTCAACCCTAAATGAATATCTTGTAAGTTCATACAATCTCAGTGGTAGATCTTTGTATGATATGTTTGTATCATGTGCCAAAAGGAACTGACCAAAACATGCTGCAAATCTTAGAAAAACCCTTTTATTCGGTGTTTCTATTGTGTACTGCCTTGCTGGAAATCTTTCAACATAGCTTTTCATGCTTGGGTGAGAATAATCATACATTATTGGTGTTTCGACCTCCATTCCTCCATATTCTATGACATTTCTTGTAACCCATTCCTCAAGTAATGATTTAACAAGCCTGCCATTTGGAAGGAATCTTAAATTTCCTGGATCGCTTCCCTCTTCATAATCAACAAGCTGCAACCTTCTCATAAGCTTTATGTGAGGAGGCTCTTCTTTAACAATCCTGCTTTTTGCCATCTCGTATAAAGCAAATTTTTCAAGATTTTTGTATTTTGAAAAATCATACCCCCATATCTTTCCATTTTTAATCTCAATTTTACTCATTTTTCCATCAGGTTCTACTATGAACCATTCTGATTTCGGCTCCTTTTCAACAGGCTCTTCCCTTTTCTCTGCAGAAATTTCTTTTGAAAGTTCTGCCAATGGATGGCCTTTGCATTTAAGATCAAATTCCTTATACCAGCCAAAAGGTGCTCTTTTAACAGATAAATTTTTCTCCTTAAGCCTTTTCTCAACATCATTCAAAACTTGCAAAGCGATTGATGGAGAGGATGGGTTTGAAGAAAGATGAACAAAAGGATAAATAACAATATTTTTTGCCTTAACCTGATCAAAAACGCTGATTATCTCTTTTACTGCATTTTCTGCAACCTGTTTTGGATTTTTCTCATCTTGTTTTTCAACCGAGCTGAACACAACAAGGGCCTCTTCTACTTTGTTTTTCTTTTTCTCTACCTCTTCTGCATCCTTTATAGCTTTTGTCTTCGGCTCCCACTCGATGAAATCTGAATGTATGAGTAATATTTTCATATAAATACAATTATTCAGAGTTTTATAAATTATTGTATCGCTTGATCACTAAACTCCATGCGCAAGAGGATCGTATTTACTAAGCCAACTCATGTCTAGCTTGTTTGTATCATTGCGATTCTTGGGGTTATATCTACATCCTACTTCATAATACCATGTTTTAAAACAGAAGTCAATGTATTCATCGTCTTTCTCTGGAAATCCAAAAATCTTTTTCAGCTCTTTCAGCTCTTTATCCCCAAATCCATAAATCACCTCCTTATATTTAATTTAGAATGAGGTTTGGAGACCAATGCAGAAGCCGAGAAGAATCGGCTTTTTATCGTATAATAATCAGAGAAATTATGCTAAATAAAAAAAGCAGAACATTTTTTGAAAATTTATAATTGTGCATAAAATATTATTTGTAAGGAAACATTTATAAAAATTAGCCCCGTAGTCTAGCGGTCAAGGATGACAGGCTCTGGACCTGTAGACGGCGGTTCGAATTAAGAAAGAAAATCCGCCCGGGGCTATATGCGCCTATTCATAGCATTCGATCTGCCCAAAAATGTTGTTAAAAGGCTTGTTGATCTACAAAAACAGATAGGCATTGACTTGGCTCAGATAAAATTTGTTGAGCCAGAAAACATGCATTTAACATTGAAATTCCTAGGTGAGGTTGAGGAAGGCAAGGTTGGAAAAATAATTGAAAGATTGAAATCTGTGAAATTCAAACCTTTCATAACATCTATATCAGAGATAGGTGTGTTTCCAAATGAGAAGTTTATAAGGGTTGTTTGGATCGGATTAAAGCCTTTTGATCCAATAGAAGATCTGCACAACAGGATTGATTCAGCGCTTTCGGATATGTTCAATAAGGATGAGAAATTTCAGGCCCATGTTACACTTGGTAGGGTAAAGTTCATAAAGGATAAGAAAAAGTTTCTATCGGTTCTTAAAGCCCTTAAAATGAGCGATATAGTCGAGCCTTTTGTAATAGATAAATTTAGTTTGAAAAAAAGCATATTAACCCCAAAAGGTCCTATTTATGAAAATATAGCTGTTTTCAGCTAAGCAGCTTTTTTCACCGGTTTTCTTTGTTTTTGCGTTTCAATAATTTTTTGTATAGGGCTTATGTAATATTTCATAATAATTTCGCTGCCACGTGTAAATGTTTCTAATTTAATCCTTTTTTTAATGTTTTTATTTGCATACAGGTTTTTTATCATCTGCATCCTATCAGATTTTGGGTCAAGAATTTGGTATAAACCACTAGAACTTTTAGCTATACCACCTATATCTGATTTATAAACAGCTTCCTCTAGTTTGCTTTTAAGGCCGTCAATCACAGATCTATATTTTTTATCTGCTTTAGCAAGCTTATCATATCCTTTAGCATTTTTATCAAATTGTCTCATAAATATATCCAATTCTGAGTAAAGGTCCTTAAGATATTTATCCAATTTTCCAAGTCCTTCTTTAAAATATTCGTTCAATTCCATTTTCCACCTTATTACTACTTAATAGTAATTGTATTTATAAAGCTTTGTATCGGATTTTCCTGGGAAAAGTTTTGAGAGTTAATTTTTATTAGAGTTAATTTTCACTTAAGTTACAAAATATATATAAAGAATTTTCACTTAAATAATAATTAATGAGAGGGGAACAGGTCAGAACGCATATATTAAAGCTTATCGAGAAACATTGGCCAGTGCATGCAAAAGAGATAGTAAGAGATCTCAATTTAGAAGTGAACAATTCGAACATAAAAAAGGTCAGCTATCACATAAAGATCCTTGAAAAGGAAGAAAAGATCAGAACAAAAAGAATAGGAAGGGCTTTGATCGCATGGCCTGTAGAGATAGAAAAATTGAGATTAATATATGAATTGATAAAGGTGGAATGAATGGGGTTGGCTAATATTTTTAAAAAGATGTTGATTTCGAGAACTTTTTCTATAGAAAGAGGCCGTATAAGAATGTTTGGAACTACTGATTGGACCCTGTATCCTGCAAAAGCTATGGCAAAAATGATTCAGAGAATAGGTGAGAGTGAGGGAAAAGAAATACTTTACAAAATAGGATATGAAGGTGGAAAGGACACAGCAGAGGAAATATCTCATGCTATCGGATTTAAACCAGGAAGCTATATCACGCAAAAAACTCTCATAGAGTTACTTGAATTTCTTGGTTATGGAAGACCACAATTTATAAAATTAAAAGTAGAGAAGGACGGACATCATCATATACTGGTTCATGTAAAAGATAATCCTGTAATAGAAAAGGCTTGTGAATTGTTTGGACACAAATCAGTTGTTTGTTATTGGTTTATGGGTATATACGCAGCCCACGGTGAAGTTGAGTTCGGCGCAAAAAATGTTAAAGTAGTAGAAAATAAATGCATATGTAAAGGTGCTCCATATTGTGAGTGGGAGAGTAAATGGTGATAAAATAGATTTAAAACCTTTATTTAATAAATGTTTATCACCATTTAATAATATAAAGGTGAAAAATGACCAAAGCTAGAAGTATACTGGTTACATACTCTGGATACCCTGCTGTACCGAGTAGTCTGATGCCTGATAATGGATTGGCAAGTTTAGCTGGCTGTTTAGAAGCAGAAGGGTATAATACTCTCATAATTGATTATGAAACAGTTGATATTATTCACAGATTAGTGCCAGATGAATATAGGAAAAAACTTGGCGAAATGTATCCTAAATTGATGTCAATTGATGATAAAATTTATAATTTACCAAAAAAATTGTTTTACGGAATAAGATTGAAACATATCGATAATGAGCTTACGAAACATAGAGAAAAGGTTGCATATGAATTAGCAGAGGGTCTTATCAATATTGTGAAAAAGGAAAAGCCTGATTTTGTGGGTTTCAAGTTGTGGGTAGGTGATGGTTTTGATGCTAGTGTTATAATTGCAGAGCAGTTGAAAAAAGAATTTCCAAACATAAAATTATATGCTGGTGGACCTTTAGTCGATTTTGCAAAAGAAAATATCTATAAAAGAACAGATGTTTTCGACGCGTTATCTTATGGTGAAGGTGAGGAAACTATACTTGGTCTGGCTGAGCATTCTGTTGGAAAAAGAGATCTGAAAGATATACCGAATCTTATTTATAAAGATGGTAATGAAATTAAAAAAACGCAAATTAAAAGGGTTGAGGATTTGAATAAACTTCCATATCCTGTTTATGATGAGGATATATACCCTGCTATGGAAGGTGATAATAAAATAAAGATCATAGTTATTGATGAAAGCAGAGGTTGTCCATATGGATGTGGTTTTTGTTCTCACCAAGAAAAAAGTGGAAATTACTGGAGGAAAAAAACACCGGAAAGGGTAGTATATGAAATAGAATATTTTATTGATAGATACGGGATTCACGCTTTTAGATATGGCGGTTCTAACACACCATTCGATTTGATGGTGGACGTTGCTGAAAAAATATTGAGTAAAAATTTAGATGTTGATTATACATCATTTGCTCATGTAAAAAATTTAGATCCTGAAAAGTTATCCTTACTCAAAAAGTCGGGTCTTTATTCGCTCTTTTTTGGTATAGAGTCGGGTGATGACAGAATTTTAAAAGATGTTATACTAAAAGGTGTGAATAGGGAACAAATCAAAAAAGCTTTAAAAGCATCGATAGAAGCTAGTATATTTACTGTTGGAAGTGTGATATTTCCTGCGCCTTCTGAAACAGCAGAAAGTAGAAAAAATACTATAGATTTGTTGATCGAAATTTATAAAGATCATCTTGATATGGGAGCTGTTCCTGTTACTTTCCCTGGTCTATATCCAACTTCAAAATGGGGTAGAGATCCTGAAAAATTTGGTTTTTCGTTAAATAATCCTGAAACATATGTTGAGGATATGATGAATTACAAAATGAAGCACATGCTGCCACCTCAATTTTGGAAGGAACTGCCTTATAAAGTTGATGGTAAATCTTTTAAAAAATTTGCAAAGGAAACCGAAATTTTTTTGAAAGAATTGGAGAGAAATGGGATATTGACTTGGGTTTCAGATGACACTGCTTTAATAGGGCATCTTTATGATCCAAAAATATCTATAAGAGAATTTAGAGATCTTTGCAGAGAAGTTTTATATGTAGGAGATTATGAAAGAATGGGTGATATAGTTGGAAAGGTTAATAAAAGTAGTGCTAGAAGAATTTAAAAAAAATAAAGTTTTTTTTAAAGAAGCTGGGAATGAAGAATTAAACTTAGTGTTTGAATTGAGGAAAAAGATATTTTGTGAAGAATTTGGATATATAAAACCTGGGCAAGAATCTGACGTATATGATGAAATTGCGCATAATTATTTGGCATTTTCTGGTAATATGGCTATTGGCACACTGCGGGTCATTGATGATAAAGATCTCAATAAACTTGAGGGCAAAAATGGGATAATAAAAAAAGATGGTAGAGTAAGATTTCCTATGGAGAAGGAAGTGGATTTGATGGATTATAGAAAACCTGAAAGAAAAATAATCGAATATTCAAGATTGGTTGTTTCGCCAGATTATAGAAATAAAGGTATTACACTTGGTTTATTTGCATGCGGATACAAGTATGCAAAAGAAAATGGTATTACTGACGGATTTACCATAGCGAATTGTGAAATAAATTCAAGAGGGAAAAATTTACCAGAAGATAAAAAAATTGAAATTCCAAAAATATTTACAAAAATAGGATTCTTTTCGATTTCGGATCCGTTTGAATATAAAGAATTCAATGCATATGCTGTACCTATGAGAATATCAAAAGAGAGCCTTAATAAATCATATGAAAAAATTTTTGAAGAGTTAATAAAAGATAAAGAGATAATATTGTTTTAAAAATGCAAATTATCTATCTTCTTACAACATCTTCTTTACAACAATTCCCTTTTTTGTGATCTCGAATGGATAGACGTCCTTTCCATGATCTGTTCTTCTCATCTTCCTTATCTGCAAACTCCTATTAAACTCCTCTCCGAGACCGAAATAATTTAAAACTATCACACCATCAACAACAAATTCCTCAACACCGAATCTACTCAATGCTTTTGAATCCTCCAATATCTCTGATGTCATCAACGTTGTGCATTTCGCATTTTTTATAGAGTTTATTATCCTGTAAAGCTTTTTTCTGACTGTTGCTATATCTTTTATATATAGACCAAATATTGAAACGGGATCTATAACAAGCCTTTTTGCATTTATCTGTTTTATCTGCTCAAGCAGTATTGATGAAAAATCTGTCATCTCAATAGGCTCAAAAAACATGATTTTAAAAATACCTTTCTTTTCAAACTTCTCAAAATCCCATCCAAAATGTAGCATATCCTTTTTTATCTCATCTGGTTCCTCTTCAAGTGAAAGGTATATGCATGGCTCGCGCATTTTGAGACCATGCCAAAGAAATTGGGAACAGAATATTGTTTTTCCAGTTCCTGTTGCACCTGTAATAAGTGTTACAGAATTTTCGATAAATCCTCCTTCTATGAGCTTGTCTAAACCAGGTATGCCGGAAGGTATTCTTTTTAATTTCATAATTAAATATTGTTAATTCTTATAAATAAATATGATAAAAATAGAAAGCGTTGATTTTGGTGAGATAAAAATTGATGGAAAGACATACTACTCAGATTTGATTATCTGGTGGGATGGTAAAATAGAATTCAAGGAGAAATTTCACATATTTGATCACAATCTCTTCTTTGAAATTGCAAAGAGAGTACCAGAGATAATTGTAATCGGTGATGGTGTTATGGATAAGGTTAAGATAGATGAGGATGTCTGGGATTTGGCTGAGCGAAAAAATATTGAATTGTTTGTTGAGAGATCGAAAAAGGCTGCTGAAATGTTTAATGGGTTTATATCTGATAAAAGGAAAGCTGTTATAATAATACATTGCTGATGAATATGATGGAGATAATATTTGATAATGGAACTATATGGGTCGAGGATAGCGAAAGCGTTGAAAAATTAAAAAATGATTACTTTGGTGAGGAAAGATCAGGAAAGATTTTTCTAACACCAGAAGAAGCTTTGTATCTGATAAAATTCAGAAATGGTTTTATAAAAAATATGTGTTTTACTGATTTACTTTCATTCTTTGCAAAAAATGATCCAAAAATTTTCATAAAATACAATGCATACAGAGATTGGAGGGATAGGGGTTTGATAATAAGAAGGTTTAGCAAGGTTGTGAAAGGCAAGCATGAAAAGAAAACATACAAGGAATATCCTGTAAAAAAATTAAAACTTGAAAACCTTGATCTAAAAGCAGTATGGTATCCTGATTCCTTGTTCTCCTTGGTCGAGGAAGGTGGTAAAGAACTCTTTGAAAAATACTGGTTCGGCCAATACGGAATTTACAAACAGACAAGGGGGAGGATATTGAAACTTGATTTTATGGAAACTATCTTCCTCTCAAAATGGTTTGGAATGAAGGTTTTTGAAAATGGTAAACAGATAAAGTGGGAGAATATTTTGAAGAATGTTGTAAAGAAAAGGGAGTATGCAAAACAACTATATGAGGTTTATGAGGATTGGAGATTAAAGGGTTATGTGGTTAAAACAGGTTTTAAATTTGGTTCCCATTTCAGAATCTATTTTCCAGGGGCATCTCCGAAAAAAGGGAAATCAGAAGATGATGAATGGGTACATTCAAAGCATGTTCTGCATGTTTTCCCAAAAGAGCAGAAGATGCTCATCTCAGAATGGGCAAGAGCAATAAGGGTTGCTCATGGTGTGAAAAAGACATTCATTCTTGGTATCCCGGAGTTGAAAAAGGAGGATTATATTGACATACCGGTTGATTTTTTAGCATACAGAAGGAAAAAGACACAAACAGGTTGGGTAAGAGAAACACCAAAGGACAAACCAAGATATCTGCTTGCAGCTTTCAGTGAAGATGATCATATTGGAGGGATTGAATTAGCATCCCTGTTAGAAAAAGCAAAAAGTATGGGATTGAGTCTTATTCTTTCAATAACAGACAGAGAAACTGCAATAACATATTATGTTCTTAAAAAAATAATACTTCCAGATTCTGATTACGAATACTATGAAATTGAGTGGATAAAACCATAAAAATTAAAAGATTAAGATTGAATTTGGTTGTAGTATAAATAACAAATCATTAATTCATAAAGGGTTTATCTTGGCTCAGGATCGCAATTTATATGCGGTTGATACGGAAACTGGGCTGACATTTTACAACAGAATTGAAAATTCAAAGAAATTATTAGGATATAAATTTAAAATACAGTATATATTATGGAGGCTTTATGGAGGTTAAATTTTACCTCATAGATGTGGATCATTTTCTTGATGATGGAAAACCTGTCATAAGATTATGGGGCAAGACAGAAGATGGAAAAAATGTTGTTGTTTTTGATAAAAAATTATTTCCGTATTTTTATGTAGAGATTAAGGATATAGAATCTCTTCCAAGTTTGAAAGAGAGGATAAAAGATTTGAAGGAATTTGCAGGTGAAAAGATAAGAAAGATAGAGGTTGTTGAAAAAAAGCTTCTTGGAGAGAAAAAGAAATTTATAAAAATAGTTATGCAGGACCCGTCAGATGTTTTGAAATTAAGAAACATATTAAAAGAGTGGGATGACATAAAAGAGGAATATGAGTATGAGATACCATTTTACAAAAGATATTTAATAGATAATGATTTTTTACCAATGGATTGGTTTGAGGTTAGTGGAAATGAGATAAAAACAGATCTAAAAGTTGATCTTGCAATAGAGGCTGATGAAATAAAGCAAACAAAAATAAAGAAATACCCTGATTTTAAAATCCTTTCATTTGACATAGAGATGTGCGGAAAAGAAATAATAATGATATCATTTGCTGGAAATGATGGTTTCAAAAAGGTTATTAGTTATGGTTGGGAGGGTGAAAAAGATGTGGAGATTGTTAAAAATGAGGAGGCCTTGATAAAAAGGTTTGTTGAAATAATTGAGGAAAAAGATCCTGATATAATAGTAACATATAATGGAGACAGATTTGATTTTTCAAAACTGAAAGAAAGAGCGGATTTTTATAAAATAGGTATGAGATTTGGAAGGGATAACAGTCAGGTTTATTTTGTAAAAAGAGGTAGGATATTATCAGCAGAAATTATTGGTAGATTTCATATGGATATTTTTGATTTTGTTGAGCACATACTTGCTCCATCTCTCTCATCAGAAATTCTGACATTAAATGCGGTAGCTAGCGAGCTTATTGGTGTTGGTAAAAAACCTCTGGAATGGCAGGAAATAGAAGAGTGTTGGAAAGAGAAAAGGGATATGAAAAAGATAGCAGAATATTGTGAGTGGGATTCTGAGCTAACTTTGAAATTATGTGATCACATCCTTCCACAAATATGCGAACTTTCAAGAATTGTTGGACAGACAGCATTCGATGTAAATCGTATGACATATTCACAGCTTGTTGAATGGCTTCTCATAAGGAATGCATATAAAAGGGACGAAATCATCCTAAACAGACCTAAGTATGATGAGATAAAAAGAAGGAGGGAAGCAGAACCATATACCGGTGGATATGTATACCCACCAAAACCAGGTATTCATAAAAATATAGCCCTTTTTGATTTTCTTTCTTTATATCCATCTATAATTGTTACACATAATGTCTCACCTGAAACATTGGACAAAGGCGAGCCTGAAAACAAAACACCTGATGGAGAACATTTTTTCACACTAAAATTCAAAGGCTTCATACCAGCTGTTATAGAAGGTCTTATGAAAAAAAGGGTTGAAGTAAAAAGGAAGATGAAAATGATACCATCTAATACAACAGAATACAAATATCTCCATAACAGGCAATATGCTCTCAAGATATTGGCAAATGCGAGTTATGGTTATTATGCATATCCTGGCTCAAGATGGTATTCAAGAATATGTGCAAAATCCATAGCAGCATGGGGTAGATATTATATACAAAAGGTTATAAAAATGGCAGAGAATGAAGGTTTTGAAATTATATATGGAGATACAGATTCTCTATTTCTGAAAAATATGAGTAAAAAGGATATAGAGGATTTTCTTGAAACAGTTAATAGTAATCTACCTGAAACAATGGAACTTGAATTTGATGGTCTATATGAATCCGGTATATTCGTTCCAACAAAAACGGGCACAACCGCAAAGAAAAGATACGCTCTGCTTGATAAAAATGGAAAAATACTTATAAGAGGTTTTGAAAAGGTAAGAAGGGATTGGTCTGAGATAGCAAAAAGCACACAGGAAAAGGTTTTGATAGCGGTGTTAAAGGATAACGATCCTGAAAAAGCCCTCAACATTGTGAAGGATGTTATAAAAAGGATAGAAAATGGTGATGTGGATATGAAAGATCTCATAATCTATACACAAATAACCCGTTCTTTGAAAGATTATGAACAGATAGGGCCTCATGTTTCAGCTGCAAAAAAATATATTGAGAAAGGCCATACAATAAAAGAAGGTTCTGTAATAGGTTATATAATAACAAAGGGTGTTGGCTCTATTTCAGATCGCGCAGAACCTTTTGAGTATGCAAAGAATTATGACCCAGAATATTATATCCACAATCAGATTATTCCAGCAGCTTTTCGTATTTTGCAAGCCCTTGGATATAAGGAAGAAGATCTTAAGGAAAAAGGCGGACAAAGATCCCTTGATAGATATCTAAGACCATCATTTAGAGAAAAATTCAGAAAGAAGCTAAAGATTTAGATTTCTCAATCTCTCAATATCCTCCTCTTTTTTCTTTTTTTCGATCAAAAATCTTTTCACAACCTTGACTATATCCTTTTCATAAACACTCAATATTCTAGCTGATTCTCTAAGAATCTTTTCCTTTTTCTTCAAATCCAGCCACTCATTTTCTGATATCATAATTTTCATCCAAAAATTTTTCAACATCTTTTATCCTACTTTTATCCAATCCAAAACCTTCACCAATTATATCCGAGCCTCCACCTTTTCCACCAAGAATCGAACAAATCTCTTTGCATAAATTTCCTATATTTATACCTCTTTTTACACTTTCTGAACTCCCTTTGCAATAAACATATATTTTATCAGAAATGCCAAAAAGGAAAATCAACGTATCTTCTTTTGAAAGCTTTGCTCCTAATTCTCTTAGCTCATCTGATTTAAGATTTTCAATGGCTTTAAAAAGAATACTAATACCTTTTTTATTCACAAATTCTTTTCCAAGTTTTTCCGCAAGTTTCCTGCCAACGTCCTCTTTTAATTTATCAAAATCCTTGCCCAATCTTTTCCAATCTTCAAAAAGTCTTTCAACAGTTTCGGGTATTTTTTCCTCAGATACCTTTAGTATATCTTTAAGCTCATTTACAATCTTTTCCTTTTCTTTCAGAATCTTTATTGCATTCTGCCCACATGTATATTCAAGCCTCACAACACCATCTTGTATTCTTTCTGTGTTCAATATTGTTATGAAACCTACGTCCCCTGTGTTTTTGCAATGTATACCACCGCATGCCTCAACATCAACATTTGGTATGCTCACTATCCTAAGTTGCTTACCGGGAACAGCGCCGCCTTGATATATCCTAAACGTATATTTTCTTTCAGCCTCGCCCCTTGGAAGCCACTCAATTTTAACAGGAATTTTTTTCTTAACAATTTCATTTGCAACATTTTCTATTTTCTCTATTTCTTCCTCACTAAGCGCATCAAAATGTGTTATGTCCAATCTTGCCTTTTCTGTTGTTTTTTCACTTCCTGCCTGCCATACATGTGGACCCAAAATTTTTCTTGATGCTGCATTTATTATATGTGTTGCTGTGTGATGTTTTCTGAGAATCTCTCTTGTTTCTTTATCAACCTTACATTTTACCAAATCACCTTCCTTAAAATTTATACTTTCCATCTCGTGCAAAACAACATTGCCTATTTTTGAAACATGAATAACTTTACAACCATTTATGAAACCTTTGTCACTTGCTTGGCCGCCCGATTCTGGATAAAAACATGTTTGATCAAGTATCACAATATTTTTCTCTATAATTTTCAAAACCTTTGCTTCAAACTCCATTTTTTCAGGGTCTTCATAAAAAATGAGCCTTGTGTCTGGAACATCTTTTATTTCCAAAGTTTTCTCCTCCCTTTCCTCTTCAGAAATATGTTTTTCAGTTACCTTTGCATAAAAATCATCCGGTATTTCTATATCTAAAAACTCTTTCACAAGTTCGGGTGTTATTCCATCTGATTCATAAAGCTTTATCAGTGTCTGCTCATCCATTTCGCCTTTTTCAGAAAGTTTTTTCATAATTCTCTCTGCCCTTTCTTTTGTTGAATAAAATCTTTTTGTCTCTATTTCTAAAATCTTATTTATTTCATCAATGTGCTCTATCAACTCAGGCTCTATTGGTTTCAAAAATTTGGCATGCATTTCGCAGATTTTTGCAAGATCCAAATCCCATTTAAACTTATCAATAAAGCTTAAAGCCCTCCTAAGAATAACCCTCAGATTATAGCCACCTCCAACATTGCTTGGTAGCATACCATCTGAAATCGCATATGTGAGGGCTTTTGTGTGATCAAGTATAGCATACATCGCTTCAATCGGCTCTATCATTTTTTTCATTTCCTCGACACTAATTCCTAATTTTCTTGCAATCTTTGCCCTTTTTTCTTTTTCTGCCATATCGATAATACCGGAAAGCTCAGCATATTTCAGAAATAATTTTTTATCATAACTTATGTCTATCTGCTTTTTCAGCTTCTCAACAATTGGTCCAAATGTGATATCATAAGATGTTGGAGTACCGAATGTTATCCATGAAAATCTCTCCAACCCTGCTCCCATATCTATTATTTTTTCCTTCATTTCCTTAACAGAGCCATTGTATATAAATTCAGTAAAAACTGCATTTCCTAGTTCAAGACCTCTAGAAAAATATTCCATGCATGAACCGAATGCCTTTGGCCCTATCCAAACATCTTCCAAAAAATCTATCTCCTCTGGTTTTATGCCCAAAATCTTTGTAAGGAATTCAAAATCAAGCTCTATACATCTTTCTTTCCAATAGCCATTTTTTCCATCATAAACAGAGCTTTGTTGGACCATTACAAAACATGAATAGTGCCTTCCTGTTATGCCTACATTTGGTATGTCATTAAATCTTAAACATGTCTGATTAACATAAACAGGATTTGCAGGAAAATCAAAAACAAGATTTCCATTTTCGATCCTATAAAAATCTATTATGCCTGCTATTGTGAAATAAAGCGGATACCATCTACATACAACTGGGTATCTTTTCAGAATAAAATGCCCATTATCACTGAAAAATTTTTCAAGAGCTTTCCACATCTCTATATAATCTATTCTCTTTTTTGTTGGCGGATTACCTATAAAACTATAAGGCTCACAATCACAACAAATATCCTTTTCTAAAATTGTCCAAAAACCCTTTCCACATTTTTTACATATCTTTCTTTTATAGCCTTTTTCGATTAGAAACTGTATTTTATAATAATTCTGCCATTTTTTCGAAAACTCTTTTCTTATCTCATCCTTTGACTGCATATAGAATTAATTAATTTTATTCAAAATATATACATTATCCTGCTTTTATCTCTTTTAATCCTTTATTTGGTATTCAATTATACCAGACATCTCTCTATACTCTCCAAATCAATATCAATTTGCACATTTTTTATTTTTCTAACCTCATCTATAATTTTTATTGCATTCCTGACGTTATTTATAGAAAGCTGTAGATATTGTCTTATATCAGCAAGATTTATGCCTACAGGAGGGCGAATCTTGTTCTGACATTTTTCTATTGATTTATAAAAAGAAAGTTTTTCTAAACCTATAGAGCGATCATAATAGTTTTAGGTCCTTTGTTATTTTATCAACATCTTCCTCTTTTGCAGGACCTATTCCTATGCATGTTATTGTGTTCGGCTTTACCTGGGTTCTACCAGCATCTTTTATCATTGCAGTAGGCAGCTTAGCTTTTTTTGCCTTTTCATAAACAGACATAAGTTCTTTTAGATTTTTTACTTTAACAACAACCTTTTTTGCACCATCTTTCAGCCATAAATCCCGTATCTTATTATCAGAATTCAGAAAAGCACATAAGCTGGCATGAGAGCCTTGTGAAACCATCTTACCAGGGCCCATCTTTAAATCTTTCCTTATAACAATAACCTGTTTATACTTCATGCTTTCTCAAAAGATATTTTTTATTCCTCAACCCTAGGAGCAAGGATGAATGAAAGATGTATCTTATCAGGTGATACAAAGGTCATTTTCATTGGATAGTCATTTCCAAACTCTAACACAGCATGCTCAGAAAGTTTGCTTGCTTTTATCATTTTTTTAAGATATTCAAGAGGGTATCTTGCTTTCATGGGCTCTTCTGTATGCAATTTTATTAAGCCATCCTCACCCTTTTTGAGCTCCAATTCTGCAGTAGATACGTCACCTTTTGACCAAATTTTGAATGTATCCTTATCTATTTCGAAAACAACCGAATCGTCAACTATATCTGCATCCTCTATACCTTCTTCAAGAACCCTTGACTCAACCTCAACCTTGCCTGAAAATTCTAGTTGATCTATAGGTGGTTTTTCGACAGAAATGTCTAAAAGAGGTATCTCAAATCTTCTTTTTCCCTTTCCCTCAATAATCATCTCAAGTCTGTTTTTGGTTTTTCCTGACCTTATTATGAGTTTGTCTGTGCTTTTTAATCTTTTTATAACAGATACCAGATTTGACATATTGACGCCTATTGTCTCTTCCTTATCAACTTTTAGGTGATCCATCGCCTTTGGTGAAAGTTTGAAATCAACAACCGCTATCATACTTCTATCAGGGGATAAAAGGCTCAAGCTATCCTTATCAATCCTAAAAACACCTTCATCTATTATTTCAGCTATTATTGGTATTGAGTTTTTCAGAAGATCAACATCCGATATTTTCATCTCAAACATAGTCTACCTCCCTCCACATATTATTAACTTTTCTATAAAGATTAATATCTATTTTGCTCATATCTTGCATTATTTCACCGTATATTTCAAATCCGTTTTCCATAGGTATTACCCTGCCAAAAACCCTTGCAATCTGGCCTATTTCTATATCAACTGGTTCTTCAAATTTTATCTCTGCTCTGCCGCTTCCATCATCCAAAATAACTATATTTTCATTTTTTTCTATTACTGTTCCTAGTATGCTTACTCTTGTATCATTTTTTGTTATCTCCGATATTGCTTTTTCAGCTCCTGGTAATCTCCTTGGTATCAGAAAGCTATTTAAGGGCTTTTCAGGCATAATATCATTTTTGATCTAAAATTTAAAAACTTAATATATTTCACAAAGTTAAATTCTAATTATGAAAAGATTTTTTATCATTGCGATCTGCTTAATTTTATCGGCCTTTCCTGTAAATGCTATAGATCAGAACACATATTTTACTGTTGATCCAAACACAACATATAAGTGTATATATATAAACCTGCCACAAGATTTGGGTATTTCAAACCCAAAAAATACATTAACAGCTATTGTTAGATCTGAAAATCCATGGGTAGATACAACATATTATAAATTGACAGTAAATCCTGATGTCATCACAAAAAATCCTATTTGTTTTTCATATAAAGGTAAGAATGAGGGTGATTATTCCTTTTATGAGATAATAATCTATTCACCAGAACTGAATGTTTCAAAAACATTTAATGGTGGGATATGCATATCAAAATATAAAGATGTAGAAACTGGTCAAAAAGCAGATAATAAAACAAACATATGCAATCTGCTTAGCAACAACAATGATATTTTTAGCGCCCAATTCAGAAATGAATACATTTTTGCAAAACCTTATGACACGATAACACAATCTTTTTACATAACATCCTATGCTTATCTCACAATAGATGTTGATGTTTCATCAGATCTCGATGTTTACCCAAAGAAACAGACTGTTGTCACATCCCCATCCTCTCCAACAAAAAACATAGATTTTAGGATAAAAACCGGTTCTCCTGGAACACATTATGCTAGTGTGGACGCAAAGGTGAAAAACTGTAATATTTCCATATGTGAAAGAAAGGAAACGCTTTTCATAGAAGTTGGTGATGTGGTAAAATCTGGCTATGAAGTTTCTGTTGTGCCAAAAAGCATAAATGTAGAAAGTCCGCAAAAAGTTGATTTCAGAGTAATAATATCAAACCATGATACTAAGAAAAGGTTTTATATAGAGGCTGAGTCAGACCCTTATGCAAATATAGAGCCTAAAAGTATGAATTTAGATGTGTATGCAGATGAGGTTTCAGAATCTGTTTTTAGTGTAACACCGCTTTCTGAAAATGAAGTTTATACAATAAATTTTGTTATAAACAATGAAAATATTTTAACATCATATCTTTCAGTTGGAGAAATGGTAAGGGATGCAAAAAGGGATGCTGATGAGATATTAAATAGTGCAGTTGATGAGAGCGTAAAAAAAGATGTATTATCAGCGACCAACAACTGGCTAAAAAAACATTCAAATGTAAGTTATGGTTCTGATCTGAAAGAATATGAAGATCTCAAAGATGTTTTTGAAAATGCAAAAAAAGCAGCAGGTAAAAATGTGACAACGCCTCAGTATGATCAAAAACAAGAAAGTGATAAAGGTGCAAACTGGCTTGTTTATGTAATACCAACTATTATATTTATAGGCATAATTATCTTTATATTATATAAAAAATCAAAAACTGTAAAGGAAATTGAATATCCAACATTTGATGAATACGGAAGGGAGTAGTGATATTATGGAGATGGTGTTTTTCGTAAAAAAGGAGAATTATTTTAAGGCAAAGGATAAGGTTTTAAAGGACGATATTGTATCAAGGCAGTCTATTGATTTTAGGGAAAATACATCAATCGGGTCTAAAAAGGAAGGGTACTATCTCATAATAAATGGAAATGAAGAATCTATAAAAAGGGCTAAAGAGCTTTTGAAGGATTTAGGTGAAGAGGTTTCAGGAAAAGAGAAGGATGAGATACTTAAAAAAATAAAACAACAGGAAGAGGATTCAATCCAAGGTTTTGGTAGAATATTTGGCTAGCACAATAAGCGCGGGTAGTCTAGCCTGGTATTGCCAATTTGTTTGGCAAATGAGCAACAGAAGGACACGGACATAATTTGTATGGTGTAAGCTTGCCAAGCCTGTAACCCGGGTTCAAAGCGCAGAGGAGGAACACATTTCCTTCTCTACCGCTCTACATCCTTTGATACTGTGTGAAAATCCCGGCCCGCGCATAAACTTTTAAAGATAGGAATAAATTAATAAATATGGCAAAGGCACCTGAGTCTGAGGAAAAACACCTACCACTTTTTGTAAAAGTTGAAAGATACAATGATATAATAAAAATAATCGAGAGTTTAAGATCATATGTATTAAGTCTGAGGGACGCTGTTGATGTTATGGAGGAGCTTCAAAAAGAGATAAAAAATGGCATAACAATTTCCCAAAAGGTTCTTGATGATATTAATATGACGCTTTCCTCTCTTGATTCATATTTCCTTAAACCACAAAGTGCGGAAGATGTCATCAAAGCAAAACCCACAATTACTGAAAAATCTGTAGATGATTATGTAAAAAATGTTTATGAGATTGTTGAGAGATTGAGAACACAGCTTAATTCTATAAATAAATAAAAATATTGTTTTTAACTATTTTATATGCAGGGGTAGCCAAGTGGTCAATATATGACTTTTTTCAAAAATATGACCAAAGGCGGCAGTTCATTGAGCTCTGAGAGCGAGATGATGTCGATGCTCAAGACCTGCTCCCTTAGTGGGTTCATGGGTTCGAATCCCATCCCCTGCACTATTCCATTTTTCTTATAATTTCGCATGCACCGCATATTTTATTTCTTGAAGGCTCACCGCATATCTCACAATACATGGGCTTATTTCTTATACCATATCTCTCTCTTATTTTCGGAAGTATTTTGAGAAAATTCATAACAATTTTTTTCTTTATTTTTGGATGTTTTGATTCAAGATTGTTTAGCATTTTTCTTATGTCTGATCTGAAAGATCCATAACCACATGGGCATCTCTCATAAATAACTGGGAATTTCATAATCTCCGAATATTTTCTTATCATACTTTCTTCGCAAAAATAGAGTGGTTTTATTCTTTGAACAAATTTTTTGTCATGCACAATACCTGTTTTTGGTCCAAAATTTACACTGAGTTTTATATCCCCTTTTAGTATATTCATAATTATTGTCTGCGCCTCGTCATCGATATTATGTCCTGTTGCAATTTTTGTAGCACCAAGCTCTCTTGCTTTTTTATTAAGAATATATCTTCTCAGAACACCACATATGCTGCATGATTTCATACCATATTTAGAACCAAGCACAGATTTTATTTTGCAAAGTGAATGCCCAAATTCTTTTTCAAACGTTGTTACATGAAGTTTTATCTTATTTTTCTTGCAGAAAAATCTTATATTTTCAAGATTTTTTTCAGAATATGATTTTATTTTAAGATCAACAAAAATTGCCTCAACATCATAACCGAATTTTTTCAAAAGATAAAGAACTGTTGTAGAATCCTTTCCGCCAGAGCATGCTACTATTATCTTGTCGTTTTTTTCAGCCAATTTATAATCCTTGATCGTTTTTTTAACTTTGTTTTCAAATAGCTTTATAAATTTTTTATCTGACATATCTGACATATTAAAGTAAATATAAACAAAATATTTAATTATCTTGGTGATCACATGTACACTTTAATAATTGCTGAAAAACCTTCAGCTGCAAAAAGGATAGCATACTCTTTATCAACGGGTAAGGTTGAAAGGTTATATAAAAATGGTGTGACTTCTTATAAGATCGAAAACAATGGTAAAAAAATAATAGTTGCTCCTGCTGTTGGTCACCTTTTCCTTTTGGGAGAAAAGAATAAAAAATCACAATGGACATATCCTGTTTTTGATATAGAATGGAAACCTGTTTTTCTTACAAATCGATGGGTTAAAAAATATTATGAGAATATAAAAGATCTTGCAAAAAATGCGGATGGGTTTATAGCAGCAACTGATTATGATATAGAGGGCAGTGTGATAGCTTATAATATTTTAAGATTCATATGTGGAACAGAGAAGGCAAAAAGAATGAAATTCTCCACATTAACAAGCTATGAACTTCTTGAATCTTACAAAAACGCAATGCCTGAACTCGATTTCCCACAAATAGAAGCTGGTTTGGCAAGACACGTACTTGATTTCATATGGGGCATTAATCTTTCAAGGGCATTAACTTTATCCCTTAAACATGTGAATGTTTACAAAACACTTTCAACCGGAAGGGTGCAAGGTCCTACATTAAAAATACTTGATGAAAGGGAGAACGAAATAAAAAATTTTGTCCCCAAACCATTTTGGTTATTAAAATTGAGTGGTGTTTTGAAAAATCAGAAAATAACTGCAAACCATATTAATGGAGAGTTTTGGAACAAAAATGATGCTGAAAAAATCTTCAAAAAATGTGAAGGTAAAAAAGCGGTTGTTTCTGAAATAGAGATAAAAAGGTATGAAGAAAAACCGCCTTTCCCGTTTGATCTCACAACATTACAAAGAGAGTCCTACAAATATTTTGGATATTCACCAAAACTCACATTAGACATCGCGCAAAGCCTTTATGAAAATGCCCTTATATCATATCCTAGAACATCAAGTCAAAAGCTTCCGGAGAGAATAGGTTATAAAAATATAATAATAGGTCTTTCAAAACAGAGCGATTATGCTGAAATCTGCAAAAATCTTTTATCAAAGGATTATTTAAAGCCTAATGAAGGTGATAAAGAAGATCCTGCTCACCCTGCTATATTTCCAATAGGAACAAAACCGGGAAAGCTAAATGAATATCAAAAAAATGTATATGACCTTATTGTTAGAAGGTTTTTGGCATGCTTCTCAGACCCTGCATTAAAGGAATATAAAAAGATAGTAATAGATGTTGACGGAGAAAGGTTCTTTTTTGATGGTGTGAAAATTTTGAAGAAGAATTGGATGGATATTTATGGGAAAGTAAGCGAAAAAATTTTGCCTGATGTAAAAAAAGGTGATGAGTTAAAAAATGTGAGAATAGAGATTGTATATGATGAAACAAAGCCTTCAAAAAGATATAATCAGGCAAGTATATTAAAGAAACTTGAGGATCTTGGTTTAGGAACAAAGGGTACAAGAGCTCTTATACTTCAAACATTATATGATAGAGGCTATATAGAAAATAAGGATATAAGGGTTACAAAACTCGGTTCTGCTGTTGTTGAGGCTTTAGAAAAATACTGCCCTGAAATAATATCTGTTGAATTGACAAGAACATTTGAAGAGAAGATGAAAAAAATACAGGAAGGTGAAATTTCGAAAGAAAAGGTTATAGAGGATGCGAAAAAGGTTCTCACAAAAATACTTGATAATTTTAAAAAGAATGAAAAGGAGATTGGCAAGGAATTATCAAAAGGTCTTAAAGAGGATGATACGATCGGGAAGTGTAGATGCGGAGGGGATCTTAAAATAATAAAGACAAATAACAAATTTTTTGTTGGCTGTTCAAATTATCCAAAATGTGATAATATTTATCCTTTACCAAGAAATGCTAAAATAGAAAAACTGAATAGGATATGTGAAAAATGCAAGACCCCTGTAATCAAAATCGTAAGAAAGGGGAAAAAATCATTTGAAATGTGTTTAGATCCGAATTGCCAAACGAAAGCAAAATGGAAAAAAACTAAAAAATCTTGAAACCACTTGGTTTTATGCCGTTTTCAACTATGAAAAATTTCACCGATTTCCCCTCTGGAAGGGATCTGTGTTTTATCAAAATTGCTTTTCTTTCTGACATCTTTTCAGTAAAGTCCAAAAATATTATGGACTTTGACCAATATTTTATTGTAAAACCTCCTATTATCTCATTTTCTCCTGTGTCCCAGTTTTTAAATGTATGCGCAGTTATGATAACTGGTATATTTTTTTCTCTTGCTATGTTTGAAAGTATGGAAAGTTGAACAGAAAGTTCCTTATTGGCCTCTAATGTCTCTATATTTGGATCAGCACATTCAAGTCTGTATAAAGATACAACAGAATCTACTATTATCAAATCTACATCCATTTTTTCTAATGATCTTATGATTTTACCCTGCTCCTTGAAATTCTTCGGCTGTATGAAGATTATTTTTTTCAACATATCCTCATATTTTTCTGCTCCTGCTATCTGTTTGAACCTTTCCACAGAAAAGCCGCCTTCTGTATCCATATAAACTACGCTTCCACCATTTTTTATACATTCCAAACAAGCCAACAGACATATGTTTGTTTTTCCAACACCTGGTGGACCATAAAAATTTGTTAGTGCTGCTCTTTCTACACCTCCTATCAATGAGAAAAATGGTTCAGGAAGCATAATTTTCTCTTTCATGAATAGAATTTTGAATAAAGATTGATAAATTTATATCTAATTGCAGAGTTCTTTAGCTTTGGGACGAATGATCTTACACAGGCAACATTCAGTTTCAGTAGGGAGGATGCTGAAGCGAAGTTCCTTCCACTATATAATGAAAAAGGTATATTAAGGGACGATCCTTTTGAAATTCTTGATCAAAAAGGTGTTGGAAGGCTTATGATGATAACAGTTGAATACAAAGATTTTTAAATCTAAAAATTCAATATTTAATCATGAAAATGAAAACTTTGTGTATCATATTTATATTATTTCTAAATCTTAACTTAGTTTTTGCTCAACCTCCTACCGGAGCTTTACCCAAAGAATCTACAAGAGCTTTATCGGTGGTGGAAGTTCCAATTCAAGCTATCAACATTTCTCCGCCTCAGAAAGAAATCGAAATTGAAATAGGAAGGTCTTGGACAGAAGGTTGCAAAAATGTATGCGGAGATGGTGTTTGTCAAGAATTTGTTTGCATGGCCAGCGGTTGTCCATGCCCAGAAACTTGGGAAAATTGCCCACAAGATTGTAAAACTATAAGACCAGAACCACCCGGCTCTCCCGTGATTGCCTTGCCTGTTGAGGCTAGAGTGAAGATCAACCCGACAGCGGAGAAACCCATCTTGATTAATGAGAAACCAGTCGAATTTAAAGGAATATTTGCATTTGAAACTGCTGTACCACCAGCGATTTCCGTTGAAGTTAAAGAAATGCCTCCTGCTGAGGAAAAGGCCCCTGTCCCCCTTTCTACCAATGTTATCATAAGTATTGATAAAGAAAGGCAAAGGGTAATGATCGGACATGAAAACGTTTTTGCATTCACCAGAGAAAATATAAAGATTGAGGAAAAGGAGATAAAGATTGAAACACCTAAGAGGGATATTGAAGTTAATGTCCTACCAGCACTTGCAACCCAGGTTGCAATCTCAAAAATTCCTCAGGAAATTCAAAAGGTTGAATTAAAGGTTGCTGAAGAAAAGCCTGTTTATGAAATTGAAGGTGTAAAAGCTGGAAAATTGTTATGGTTAATTCCAGTTAATCTTTCAGTTCAAACACATGTTGATGCTCAAACCGGAGAAACTATTAAAATAGAAAAACCTTGGTGGAGCTTTTTGGTAGCTTAGTGGTTATCAAAAACGCCGAGAGTGGGATTTGAACCCACATTCCCTTTTAGGGAACCAGCTCTCCAGGCTGGCGCGTTTTGTCGCCTTTTTCAAAGAGGCTTTACCAGGTTCCGCCATCTCGGCAAGAATAATTTAGAATTTTTATTTAAACCTTTTTATCCTGCTTGCACACTTTATGCACAAACCAAGATCAGAATCAAAGCATTTTCTACAAACTATTGCACCACAAAATCTGCATGAATAAGCCGGCTTTGCAACACCTTCACATATCGCACATAAACCTGCTATTTCCATTATCTAACCTTCCTATGTCTACTTGTTATAATGTAATAAACTATTATTGAAAACAAACTTAAAAGCAGGAAAACATTTATCATTTTATTATAATCTATCTGTTCTTTTGTTGGGACTGTTTGTATTTCTGATTTATAACTTATCAAATCCATGCAGTTTTTTATTGCAAGATCGGTAAGCTCCTTTGCCTTTTCGATATTCTCCTTTTTCAACTCCTTCTCAGCATCTGATATGAGCTCCCAAAGATCAAGACATTCGGGGTTTTCCTCAAAAAGATCTTTTACAAGTTTCAATTTTTCCTCAATCTCTGTCTTGTTTTTCGGTATTGTTTTTAGATAGATAACAGATGTTTGATTAAGGCTTGGATTGCTTACAACAGCAAAAAACTTTATTTCATAATCCTCTTTCGTAAGGTTATAAGAAGTGACTGTTATTTGCACAGATGTCTCTTCACCAACATTTAGCTGGCTTATACTTGTTTTGTCAAGATTAAGTATTATATCTTCTGTCTCTTCTGTTTTGGCTGACAATGATATGGAATTTAGCAAAACTTGTCCTGTATTTTTCAGTTTTATAGGTATGATTGTTTTGTTGTAAGGGGTTAGTTTTTCAAATTTCATTATGTATATGCTTAGAGAAGCGGCTTTTGTTTCTGTCATGGTTGTTGCTCCTCCTCCACCACCGCTTACCTGTTGTTGCTGTTGTTGTGTCTCTACCTTTATTACATTTAATGTTACATTGTTGCTTGTTACATTATATTCGCCATCAGATACATTAAACACTATCCACGTTGTTCCATACCAGTTTTGATTGGGTATTATGTGAACTCTGCTTGTTTCATCAATATAGACCGTTATAAAACCTCCATCTATCCATGTATAAGTGAAGTTATTATCATCGCTTGTTTCATATTCACTTTCGTTGCACGATTTTACATTGATATTATCAGGGTCTTCAAAATGATAAGAAAGCTGTATGTTCGAGTTCTCTGTATTCATATTCCATGTCTGATTCTGTATCAAAAATTTCTGATAAGGAGATCTATTTTTATTTGTAACGTTTACAGTAAAGTTGCATGAAGTTACTCCTCCATTGTTGTCGTATATTGTAATGTTTATTAAATGCGTACCCGAATCTGAAAATGTTGGTGCATAAACTGCTACATAATCGTATTGTGGGTTTACTTCATGTGTTATATGGGTACATTCATGTTGAATACCATCAACATATGTTATGTAAGATAATGTATCATTATCTATATCCGATGTGTTTACAAAAAATCTTATTGTTTGATTTTCTTCTAATGTTAACGGTGGCGGCTTGATAGAGGTGCAAAAAACTATGTTTGGTGGGTGATTTATTGGGATAACAGAGAAGTTGATCAGTTTCCATCCTGTTGCATTGTATGGTTCGGTTGTGTTGCCAGAATCCCTTACTGTGAAATTTATTGTGTAATTTCCGGTATCATTGAGATTTTTTATAGTGAAATTTATAACACCTGTTGTCTCATTTATAGAAAATATGCTGCAATTAGAATTGTTACCGCTTCTTTTGCTGCAATTTATGAATGTAAGATTGAAATAGAATGTGTCACCCTCTTCATCCCATGCATCAAGATCATAATAAAATGTTTGGTTTTCTATTGCGGTTTTGTTCATCTCATCCAGATTTGTGAATATAGGTGCATCATTAACAGCAATTATTGTATAATTTATAACCCTGAAATCTACTGAGTTGTTGCTATCATTAACAGTTATATTAACTGTATAATTTCTTGCCCATGAATTGTTGAGTGCTGTGAAATTTATGGCACCTGTTGATGAGTTTATTCTGAATAAAGGTTCCCCGCTTATGAAAGTAATATTGTATGTTAATATATCTCCATAAGGTGTTAGCATATCTATATCTGTTGCATTAACAATCTTACAATAAGGTTGATCTTCATAAACAGTTTGATCTTCTATTGGTGATGTGTCTGTGTTGTTGCTGCAAGAATAAAAATTTGAAATTTGTGGGGGATCGTTTATGTTATAAATTGTGAAATTAACATATGTGAAATTTGTTCTGTTCCAAAAATCTTTTGCTATTATTTTTATTGTGTAATTTCCTACTTGGCTATTGCTAAGTGTGTAATTCATAATGCCTGTATATATAGGAAAAGAATTGTTTGTTTCTATTGGGAAAAGGCTGGTGTTCTCAACACCTGTCATATTCAAATAATATGTTTCAGAATAGAAAATTATGCTATTATTTTCTGGGTCTGTGGCATTTATCTCAAAATAAAAAGATTCGTTTTGTGTTCCATAGTTTAACACATTATAGCCTGAAATAAAATTCGGAGGATAATCCGCAACTATTGTCAAATTAAATTCCTGCCAATCCAAAAGACCTCCGCCATCCATCACAGATATGTTCAATGTGTAGTTTCCTGAATTGTTTCTTATTGGTGTGAAGTTTATAACACCTGATGTGGAGTTTATTGATATATCAAGGCATACCATATTTTCTGGTGTTATATCTGGCAGAGATTCTAATGTACATGGTGTAGTATTTGTAATGCTGTATGTTAATGTTGCATTAGCATGCCAGTAATAAGGTGTTAGCATGTCAGGATCTGTTGCATTAACATCATAATAAAACTCCTCTTCCTGAACTGCTATTAAATTCGGTATGTGATCCAAAACAGGGGGGTCGTTTATATTGTATATTGTGAAATTCGCAAGTTGGTATATTGTTGTATTGTTATCAGTCAGTGTTATGTTTATTGTATAATTTCCAACATGATGGTTGCCTAGGGTATAATTCATTATGCCGTAAACAGGCATAGATCTATCAGAGACAAATGATGAATTGTTTGTGAAGATTGGGAAAAGGCTTGTATTAGAATATGGTGTGAGATTTCGATAAAGTGTTGTTGTGTTGAAAATCAATGTGTCATTTTCTATGTCTGTCCCATTTATTGTTATATTTAACAAATCATTTTGGCATAAATCTATATTCGGTACGGATGTCATTTCTGGTGGATCATTCACATTTATAACTTCAAAATTTACGATCTTCCAATTTGTTGCATTGTATGGCTGGGTTTCATTGCCAGAATCCCTTACTGTAAAATTTATCGTGTAGTTTCCAACATCCCAGTTTGTTGGTGTAAAATTTATAAGCCCTGTTGTCTCATTTATTGAAAATATATTACAATCATCTGAAATGTTCCAATGTGCTTTAACACAGTTGATAAATGTGAGGTTAAAGAAAAATGGTTCATTATCCTCCTCATCTATTGCATTGATATCTAAGATATAATTTTGATCTTCGATTGCATAAAGATTATTTGGTAGATTTGTGAATTGCGGTGGATCGTTGTACCCATTTATCTCTATTGGTAGTGTTGCCGCATCTGGAGTTGGTCCTTCATCCTTAACTGTAAGAACTATTATTTTTGAGCCCGTATAGTTAGAATTTGTTACATTTACTCTTAAAATGCCTGTATTTGAATTTAAAGTAAAGTTTGTCAGTGTTGTGTTTTCCTCTATATAGTTGTAGCTCAAATAACCCAAATCATTAAAATCATCATCTGTACAGTTAGCACTAAAATTATAATCCCATGGCATATCAATATCTTCTGTTATGGTTTGGTTCGATAAATATCCCTGTATGTTTTTAGCAAAAATACAAGGTGGTGTATTTTTTATTAAAACACTGTCGTTTGTTGCCAATGGATCATCAAAATCACATGTGCAATTAACTTCCCAAGATATATTCCCATCATAATTAAAGCTTTTATTATATTCGAACAATTTGGAGGAATAATTATAGCTCATATCATACCAATCCGACCATCCTGTTTCATTAAATCTTATTTTACAATTTCCATCTTCTATTGGATCTCCAGTATTATTTGTGTAGTTTGCAAAAAAATGCACATTCCATTCAGATTCTGATTTATCTATACATCTTGTATACCCTTTTATGCGATAGGATGTTGGGTATGTATACTTTTCTTTATTTCCGCCTTCAGGGTCTGTGTCGTCCCATATTTTTAGGCTAGAATTTGATCCATAAACATAGCTTGTAAAACCTGTGTACCTTGGTGATAAAATTAAGATTGAACCAATTAATAAAATTACAATTAAAGAAACTGCTAAATACTTGACACCCATATATTAATGTTTGTTCATAGAGTTTAAATTTTAATCAAAAACAACCTGTTCTACTGGTCCATAAGAGGATGAAAAAAGCAGAATCCCTCCACATTCACATGTACCACTAAGTGTTGGCCTTGAATAAAATTTGTTGCATTTTTTGCATATAAATCCATCAACGGATGATATGGGTGCTTCTTTTTTAAGAGCCTTGAAAATCTGTATCTGTCTGCCCTTACCCAAAAGCTCTGTTTTCGATATGCCAAGGGCATCAAATATCCTTTCTAAAGGAGGTAAAAGCTGGTTCTCAATATAATACTGAGGGTCTATTTCAAGGTTTTTTTCAATAACATATAAAGGATCTTCTGCCCTTTTAGAAACAAGCTGGGTTCCCTTTACAATGACATATCCTATCCTATCACCTATGCCAGGTGCTTCTGTTGGACTTCTTCTCCTTATTTTTTTAACAAGCTCTGCATGTGGTTGTATGCCAGCATAGCTCTCAGCCTTTTTTGTCATTGTTTTTGTTATTATGAGTTTTTGAACTGGTATTCTTCCATTTGCGAGATCGCTCGTGATTTTTTTGAAATATTCAACAACATTGCTTGTTTTGTTCTCCTTCAAAATTGTCTCAAGTATTTTTTCCAAACTTTCTGAAACGAGATCACACCAGTCCCTTCTTACAGTTTCTATACCCTTTGTTTCTATAGAATCCTTCCATTCACCATTTATTCTCTCAAATGACCAGGCAGCATATCTCTTTTTTGTTAGCGGTAGGAATCTTTTAAATATCCTTTGAAATTCAAGTTGTATAACCCCTGGGAGACTATCTGTTATATCCTTTGCTATGTTAATCCCTATCTTTTCCATCTCATCTAGATCATCTTTATCAACCTTTATCATTAAAGAATCTGTATCTCCGTATACAACCTCATATTTAAATTTCTTTTCAACAATCTCTTTTGATTTTTTAATCACATCTCTTCCAAATGATGTTATGGAGTTCGCTATTTCCAGATTATATATTTTAGCCCTTGAATAACCAAAATATCCATAAAAAGCATTCGCCATTATTTTAAGTGCCCATTCCCTTGCTTTGTACTCTCTTATCCTTTCCTTATTAGACTCATTTTTTAGTTTTTTCTTCAATTCCTGTCTTTCATCAATCAGCCTTTTCACCAAAACAGGTACTATACCTTTTTTCACATTTTCTGGAACGAATTTTGATCCAGAAGGTGAAACTATAGGATTTTCAACAGTCTCATTTATTATGAGTGTTGTTGGGCATATATTATAAGAAATTATTATAGATGGGTACATCGATTTGAAATCAAGAACTAAAACAGATGAATGTATGCCCTTTTTTGGTTCTATGACAAATCCTCCCTTCAGCTCTTTTTTCTTTATCGACTCTCTTTTAGCTATCTCCTCTTCATCCGGCTTACATGGTATTATGTGACCATTTTTGTTAAACTCTCTTAGAAGCAAATTTTCTATTCTTGTACTCTCTCCTGAATCAAGCACATCTTGTAGAAGGGTTCCTGAAATTTTTGCCAATGCTATGTATTTATCAATAAGATTCAATTTTGTAATAAGATTCATTGCAAGTATAGAATCCTTTTTGGAATATTCAATAAGTTTTTTGAAATCCTCATTTTTGGTGCTTTTCCAAAGTGTTTCTATCTGTGATCGCCTCACAGGTTCTTTGTTTTCATTGAGTAAAACATTCGCAACAAATCCTAAGTCATATCTTTTTAAAGAAAAATCCCTTTTTACAATCTCAAAAGAATCTATTATTATCCTACCTGCTATATCCACTTTATATTTAGAGGATATTTTTTTTGCAACAACCTGTTTTCTATTACATCTACCAAAAATTGGCAATATATTATTTTTCTTCATTCTTTCAGTTATGTAAGGTAGATCAAAATTTTTGCAGTTATATCCTGTAAGAATATCAGGATCGTAATTCATTATTATATCAATAAATGCCTTAAGCATATCCTTTTCTGTTTCAAAATATTCTATATCCGGATCATAGCGTGTGCTCAGTATCATGGATTTTTTCCCATTATATGGCTCTGAAAAAACAAGTGAAATCATTATTATCGGGTCTTTTTCTGCATCAGGCATCAAACCTTCTTTCAAAGAAACGCATTCTATGTCAAATGCCAATATCCTTAAAGGAGCATTACCGAGTTTTTTAACAATTTTTATTTTCTCTGTTTTTATCTTTTTATCAGCACATACGATATTTGTGTCAATAAATTTTTCATCAATCTCTATCCAATCCATTCCATTCAATTCGTGATCAGCCATGAATCTAAATTTAAAAGGTATGTCTGCTTCAAAAACCTCAAAACCTTTTTTCAAAAGTTTTTCTCTTAGCTCAGGTGTTTTCGCAGGATTGTAAAGTGTTATTTTAAATACCTCTGTTTTTTCCTTTTGATAACCAACTGGAAGAAATACCTTAACCTTTTCTATTTTATATACATTATCCTCGCCCTCTAATGCCTTTTCAACATTTTCCCCTTTAACATAAAAATATGGCAGATAATTTTCAAAGAAAATGCAAACTGTTTTTCCATTCTCATCCTTACAGAAAATTCTTATAACAGACTTCCCATTCGGGATTATATAATCTATATCAAGTATTTGTGCGTGCATAATGAAAATAAGATACGAAGTTATAAAAAAGGATTTTGATAATCGAAAATATGTTTTTAAATATTATATTTCAAATATAAATATGTTCGAAGATTTTAGTTTTGATGATTTTTCAACTGAAATGATCGATCTTTCTATCCAGAAAAAAAGAAAGTTTGACAGGATGTGGAAGGTAGGATTTGGAGGAAGTATAGCAAATAGCCCGGCTGTTTTTAATGAAAGAATTTTTTTCGGTTGTTGTGATAGCAATGTTTATTGTATTGATATAAATGGTAAGGAGATATGGAGATTCAAAACAGGGGATATCATATATTTTTCTTCTCCTGTTATTCATAAAAATGCAATTTACATTTGCAGCCATGATGGTTATCTATATGCAATAAACTTTGATGGAAAAGAAATTTGGCGTTTTAAATCTGGTGGGGATATTCATTCAACACCTTTTGTGTATAAAGATATGGTATATTTTGGCTCAAAAGACAGCTATGTTTATGCTGTTGATATAAATACGCAAAAGGAAATATGGAGGTTTAAAACAGGTGGTGAAATTGCATGCTCACCTGTAATCGAAAGTGATAATTTAATCATAGGCTCGTTTGATAACTATATATATTGTTTAAATGCAGAAACAGGTAAGGAAATCTGGCGCTTTAAAACAGGGGCAGAGGTGATATCAACAGGTACATTACGTATCAATAAGGATGTTCTTTATGTCGGGTCATTTGATAATTTTCTGTATGCTATCAATATAAAAAATGGAAAAGAGATTTGGAGGTTTCCAACAGGAAACTATGGTAATTCAGGCGTGCCATTAGTTTATAAAAATGTGATATACCATGGTTCAAGGGATGGTTTTTTGTATGCAATAGATCTTGAAGGAAAGGAGATTTGGAGGTTTAAAGCAGATAGTGGTATAACAGGTTCGAATCCTATTATATATAAAAATAAAATTTTCTCCGGTGATGAAGAGGGAAATATGTACTGTCTTAATCTTGATGGTAAAGAATTGTGGAGATTCAAAACTGATGGTGCTTGTTGGGGAACACCTGCAATTATAAACAATAATATAATATTTGGTTCTTTGGATTGCCATTTGTATTGTGTAGATGTAGATAGCGGTGAGGAAGTTTGGAGATTTGCAACATCCACCTTAGTTAAATCTTATATCCCTCCGCCAAATGAAGTTTTTGAGGCTGAGGTAAAAATACCTATGAGCAAAGAGGAGATAAGAGAGGAAAGGAAAAAATATACAGCATCGATTTTTGGCTCAGAATTTTTCAGTGAATATAGGACAGAAAGTCCTTACAAAACAAAAAGTCAATATAAAACAAGATCTGATTATAAATAGTGATTCTATGAAAATATCACAAAAGCAGCTTGAACATATAATGAAGCAGATGGGGATGCAGATGGAGACTATAAAAGCAGAGGAGGTTATAATAAAAACAGAGGAAAAAGATATAATAATAAAAAATCCTGAGGTAGCAAAAATCAAGATCATGGGAAAAGAAACATTTCAGATTTCAGGTGATGTGAAAGAGATAGAAAGAATAAAAGAGGAGGATATTGATATAGTTGTTGATCAAACAGGTATAGATAGAAATGAAGCAAGGAGGATTCTTAACGAAACTGGTGATATAGCAGAGGCTATTATGAGAATAAAAAATGAACAAAGAAAATGAAAATTATCTAATTACTGATTTTATTTAAACCCATAGACAGAAATTATAATATGGATTTTCACAAGATGACAATAGAAGAGGTTATAAAAAATCTTAACACATCATTAGAAGGTCTATCAGAAAATGAGGCTAAAAAAAGGGTTGAAAAATTCGGGTACAATGAGATTGTTAAGAAAAAGGGTATATCAAAAATCTCCATTTTCTTGCGTCAGTTTAAAAGTTTTCTTGTGTTAATATTGATAGCTGCTGCCATAATTTCTATATTTATAGGAGAGATTTTAGATGCTGTTGTCATATTAATCATAGTTGTTTTAAATGCAATTTTTGGTTTTTTCCAAGAATACAAAGCAGAAAAAGCTATGGCTGCTCTAAAAAAATTGACAGCACCAAAGGCTAAGGTTATAAGAGAAGGGAAAATTAATGAGATAGATAGTATTTATGTTGTACCTGGTGATATACTTGTTCTCAACGAAGGTGATAAAGTTGCAGCTGATTGCAGATTGATAGAATCCATAAGTATGAGGGTTGATGAGTCTGCCCTAACAGGTGAATCAAGCCCTGTTTCAAAGGTTTCAGATTCAATCAAGAAAGATGTTCAAATTAGTGAGATGAAAAATATGGCTTTCATGGGCACAACAGTAACATATGGTAGAGGAAGAGGTGTTGTTGTTTCTACTGGTATGAAAACAGAATTCGGAAAAATAGCAGGTATGGTAGCAGAGTCAGAGGAGCAGACACCACTACAAATCAGACTTTCAAAATTTGGAAAGCAATTGGGTATAATAATTCTTATAATATGTGCAATTGTAACTGTTTTTGGTATAGTAAAAGGTAATCCTCCAATAGATATGTTTATAACAGGTGTTGCTTTAGCTGTTGCTGCAATACCAGAAGGTTTGCCTGCTGTTGTCACAATAACCTTAGCGCTCGGTATGCAAAAAATGGCTAATAGAAATGCTATTGTTAGAAGATTGCCTGCTGTAGAAACATTGGGCTGTGTAACAGTCATATGCTCTGATAAAACAGGGACGCTTACAAAAAATGAAATGACTGTGAAAAAGATTTATTGCGATGAGAAATTAATAGATGTGACTGGTGACGGGTATAAAATTGAAGGGAATTTTTATATAGAAAATAAAAAAATTGATCCAAAAAAAGACGCAAATCTTTCTATTCTTTTAAAAACTGCTGTCTTATGCAACAATGCAAGTTTGACTTCTGATGGGATAATTGGAGACCCTACTGAAGGCTCTTTATTGGTTCTTGCTGCAAAAGCTGGTGTTAAGAAAGAAGATCTTCAAAAGAAAAACATATTTGTAAAAGAAATTCCTTTCAGCTCTGAAAGAAAGATGATGAGTGTTGTTTACAAATCTGATAAAGAAACTGCTGCTTATGTAAAAGGTGCTACTGAGATTATAGTTAGATTATGTAACCGAATATATAGAGATGGGGAAGTTAAGAAGATTTCGAAAAAGGATGTAGATCGTATTCTTGAAATTAATAAAAGATTTGCTGAAAATGCATTAAGGGTTTTGGCCTTCGCATATAAGGAAGTGGATAGTGGGTATGAGGAAAAGGATCTTATTTTTATTGGTCTTGTTGGTATGATAGATCCGCTTAGACCAGAAGTGAAAAATGCAGTGAATGTTTGCAAAAATGCTGGTATAGAGATTATAATGATAACAGGTGATAATGAGATAACAGCAAAGGCCATAGCAAAAGAACTTGGCATTTTCAAACATGGGGATAAAATTATTACAGGTCTACAACTTGAAAAAATGGGTGATGAAGAGTTGAAAAAGAATGTTAATGACATACGTGTTTACGCAAGGGTTTCACCGCAACACAAAGTCAGGATAATAGACGCGCTAAGAGAAAAAAATCATATAATAGCCATGACAGGTGATGGTGTGAATGACGCCCCGGCATTAAAAAAGGCTGACATAGGAATTGCAATGGGAGTAAAAGGTACAGAGGTTGCACAAGAGGCTTCAGATATTGTTTTAAAGGATGATAATTTTGCAACTATTGTTAATGCTGTTGAGGAAGGAAGGGTGATATATGATAATATAAAGAAATTTGTTCAATACCTTCTTTATGCAAATATGGGCGAGGTTCTTCTTATATTCATAGCCATGATTATAGGATTTTCAGATCCACATACAGGTTTGCTTGTTTTACCATTGATCCCTGTGCAAATTCTATGGCTCAATTTAATAACAGATGGTTTGCCAGCTTTGGCTTTGGGTGTTGACCCTCCTGCGAAGGATATAATGAAAAGAAAACCAAGGGATCCGAAAGAGAATATACTTACAAAAAACACAATAAAAGCCATAATTCTATTTGGTTTTATAATAAGTATGGGGTCTCTTTTAATTTTTTCTATCTATCTTTCTGAAAGTGTTGAAAAAGCCAGAACAATGGCATTCACAACAATCATGCTTTTCGAACTTTTCCTTGCAATAGGAATAAGTACAAGAAGTGGATCAAAAATAAATAAAAAATTGATGTATGCTGTTATAATATCCATTTTCCTTCACATCTTGATTTTATATGTTCCATTTTTACAGATGTTATTTGAAACGACATCAATAACATTTTCCGATTGGGTTATTGCAGCTTCAATGCCTTTCATAGTACTTGTATTCATAGATGTATTTGAGATATTTAAGAAGATTTATTAACAAAAAATAATAGATTTTTATGTTTGATGGAATTTTTTGGATATCGGCTTTTATATCATTCATTGTTGTTTGGATACTTGCACCTTATGCAAAAAAATTTCTTGAAGGCACAGGCATACTTGGTATAGACCAGCAGAAAAAGGGGAAACCGAGAATCGCAACATCTGGTGGTTTAGTTGTCGCAGCCGGTATTTTTGCCGGAGGCTTTTTTTACATAGGTATTATCACATTCTTTACACATGCTCATATTAATCTTCTTGCACTTCTTGCTTCATACTGCTCAATTCTTATAATAACACTTGTTGGATTTTTGGATGATATAAATGTAAGGGCCGAACCAAAAAATGATAAGGGTCTTTATGAGCATAGAGTTGGTTTAAAACAATGGCAAAAACCTTTACTCACACTATCAGCTGCTGTTCCACTTATGGCTATAAATGCTGGTGTCACATCAATGGATTTACCATTCATAGGAAAATTAGATTTGGGTATTCTTTATCCATTAATTTTGATACCAATTGGTGTTGTTTGTGCAAGTAATGCAACAAACATGCTTGCTGGGATGAATGGCCTAGAAGCAGGTTTGGGTTTTGTTTCCCATATCACATTAGGTGCTTATGCCCTTTATTTCAATAGATTAGAATCAGCTCTCTTATCATTCACAATAGCATTCTCGTTATTGGCTTTTCTCAGATGGAATTGGTATCCAGCAAAGTTCCTTCCAGGTGACAGCTTAACATATCTTATAGGCTCAACATTTGTTTCTGCTGTTATAATAGGTAACATAGAAAAATTTGGTATAATAATATTCATACCTTGGATATTAGAAGCGTTTTTGAAATTGAGATCAAAATTCGGTGCGAGAAGTTTAGGTATTTTACAAAAAGATGGTTCTTTAAAAGCACCTTATAAAAAGATATATTCGCTAACACATATTGTTATGAAGTGTGGAAGATTTAATGAAAAACAGATCACATTTATCATAATCGCCTTTGAAGCTATAATCTGCATTCTTGCTTTTTGGTTTATGGTATTTGGTTTTAAAATTTTCTAAAAGCCACTTTTACAAAGGCTTGAAAATATTTTTCTATTCCCTATTTTCAACTCATCTTTTGAAGAAGCATAAGTTACTTGCATTAGAGGGTTGTAATTTATTTTTTAAAAATTTCCAAGTCTGCAACATAAATATTTTTTGTCAACTTAACATCTCGCGAACTTAAAGAGTTTTATCAGTAAAAAATGCTTTATTTTTCAAAAATTTTTTATTCTATCATCTCATTTCTTTAGAAAAATTCTGAAAAATGAATTCTAGTAAAAGTCTTCCAAATTCCATGTTTTTTATTTTATGCCTCTCACAAAATCCATATAAAATATTTCATCAAAATAAGTTTCCGCAAAAATCCTTTTTATCCTCATTCAAAAGTTCTTAGATCTTCTTGAGACCTTTTAGCTTTTAAAAATTCTTTTCAAAACAGTGATTTCCAAACTTTCATTTCTTGTATATATTTCGATCACTTTAAAAAATTCACTTGAGATGTTTCTAAAAGCCGTATCCTGTAGATCAACATATAACTCATAGCTAGCGTGCATTCTCACATTGTTTTCTAACGTCGCAGTTTTTTGTTAAACAACCTGTTAATCATTTAATCCTGTCTTCTTCAGGAAGGTTTGGATTGTAAACTTCAAAAGGAGGGAAATTTTCATATCTCACTCTGTATATCTTCATGCCAAGATTATCATAAACCTTTTCAAAATACTGCTCTAAACCACTTCCATCGAACAAATAAAGTTTGACAAATACGCACTCTTCAACAGCCTCGGGTATGAAAATAACAGCATTACCTGCTATGTAAACCATTCCAGGAATGACATCTGATCTTTGCATCCTTATTATTTTATTTCCGAATGCTATGTCCCTTATATATGCTTGGTTTCTTCCGTATCTATAAACAGCTGTTATATTGCTTATTGATGTTGTTTCATTATCTGTGATCATAGAAAATGCTATTAATATCTGCTGATCTCCGATCGAATACTCCATCATTATCTTATCCCCTTGCTGATATCTATTTGTGAGGTAGAAAACAGGAAGTATATCGACCTTTGATCCCCAGTTTGCTATTTTTGAGAGAGCGCCAAATTTACCTATGAGATCAGGCGATACCATAACATAATCAACAGAATAGTTTTTTAGAAAAATAAGCGATTCATTAGATAAAGGTTCTGTATAGAACTTCGCAACTTTTATAAGAGGGTCAGGTGTGTGAAAGCCTCCATCAGTCATTGTCCTTCTCTCTGCAAACAATTGGAACCAATATCCATAATCCCACCATTCCAAAACAGTATCCTTTTTATCTGTATTATTTTTTATCCAAAAAAATGATTGTAACCAACCTTCTTCAACACCAGGACCTATGGAATTTCCAACTATGTAAGCAGAGGCTGAGTGCATGCCTAAGATAAAAAATATTATTACGATTGCTATTGCATTCAAATAGCTTTTGTGTATTTTTAGTTTAGCCCCGTATTTTATGAAATAATCATATCCTTTTACAATAAAATATGCTGATATGAAAGCGACAGGAAATGAAAGGAAATAGCTCAACCTTACAGCCCCTATGGAAGCCATTACGCCTAATATGAAGAAAGTAAATGAGAATAAATATTCATATCCTATTTCTAATTTTTTCGATTTTAAATATACATGAATTGTGTGTATAAGCATAATCAGAAAACCGAGTAATGCTAAATAAAAAACTGAGAACCATTTAAATATGTCAGGCAATTTAAGGGAGGAGATTGCATAACCTGTTCCAAATTGTATCGGAGCATCGCTGAAAAATCCAGCTGCTGTTTGTGATTCTGCTACAGTTGAGCCTATAACATCCGCAGACAACGGCTTCTGAACCCTTTCAATAAGGTTATTGAACCATATACCGAGCTCAACATCTATGTATGTTAATAAAAGAAATGCAAAAAATCCTATTATTATTAAACCAGGTATTAAAAAAGGCATTCTCTCCTTTTTCACAATGTTAAATTTTTCTATTGAAAATCTGAGCAAAATCAGTCCTGTGACAATGAAATTTGCCAGTATTTCTATATCTCTTAATCTTGGTGCTACATTACCTAGGGTGCGAGAAATCAGAAAATAGAATATAAATGTCGGAACGTAAACGTAAATCATATTTTTTGAGTATTTGTTGATTATCAAGGATAAGCCTATGAAAGATGCTATAAGAACTAGCACAAATCTAACACCCCCCCAAACACCATTCATGAGGTAAAAGAAAAAGCCAGCGAGCAATCCGCAAAATACCATTCTTATTATTTTCCAATCCTGCTTTTCTGCATGAACAATTCTTAATTTTATAAGAATTTTTGATGTCCAAGAATTCTTCATTTCCTTTTCTTTAAGCCCTCGGAAAAAGAAGAAAAGTCCTATTAACATGAAAACGCCTGCCATAGGTTCTTTATCCATCCATCCAGCTGAAACCCTGTAAAGCACACCTGGTATCACAGCAGCCACAGCAGATGAAACAACAGCTATGCGTTTATCATTGAAAAGCTCCTTAACAACAAAGTACAAAAGAAACACCTGTAGTGCACCCAAAAAAGCTGGTATCCATACACCAACCCAGTAAAAAGATACACCAAAAATTGGATTCAATATCCAATAAAATACTGGATATGTATAATAATCAAGAATGTAATCATCAAGTCTATTAAATCCTGTTAAATATGTTCCGTAAGCAGCATATTCATCCTTTTCTGGTAATTTACCATTTTCAAGTATCTCCATACCCATTCTATATGTTAAATAACAATCGGCCTCTGATTGCAAACGAGGATAAGACATCTTGTATCCAGGAAGCACCCTTATATAAAGGGCTAAAGCAAATATTAAAATAAGCGCAAACAACCAATAGTATTTTTTGATCATCAACTCAAGATTTTCCATAATCTTTTTATACATCTTATATTTAAAATATAAATCCTATTTTTGAAGTGGGTTGAAAAATCTTCCTGGACGATTTATTTTTTAATGTTTCTAAACTATCTGTACTTTGTAATTTGTTGCATCTATAACATAAACCGAATAAGAAGGCAATACACCCAGAATTATGAAATCGAAACTTATATCCGAAAGTTAAAAGGAGAATTATTATGTTAAGTCATCTGCAGAGATTAAAAGAATAATTAAAAAATCTCTTCAGGCAATGGTTAATAATCGGGTTTAATAACCATTGAACATAAATTGAATAGTAAATGATCAAAATTTAATCTTCTTCGCTTTCTTCTACTTCAGGCTCTTCGCTTGTTTCCTCTCTGCATTCTTCACAAAGCCATCTGCCATTAACATACTGTAGATTATCAGAATATTCATCACATTCTTCACACATGCCTGAAATAGTTTCTTCAGGTTTTGCAACAAAACTAATCTTTAACTTCATTTTTTCAGAAAGTATTTCTATAAGCTCCGGAGAAACAGTCAAAATCTCTTTATCCGAGATTATACCAACAAGCTTATCATTCTCAACAACAGGTATTCTCTTTATACCATTTTTGACCATTTTTTTAGAAACCTCTAAAATATTTTCATCCGGACTAGCTGTTATAAAAGGCCTTTTTTTATTTTTTAACAAATCTTTAGCAAGAACCTGTTTAGGGTCCATGTTTTTGGCAACAACATCAACAATATCATCATTAGTTATTATACCTATTGGTTTTTGATTAACAACAACTATGACAGAACCTATTCTATTATTTGTCATTATCTTTGAAATTGTCGAGACTGTGGTATCTTCGTCAACAGTTATTACATTTTTTCTCATTATCTCTTTGACCTTCATAAATATCAAATAATAATTTTATTTAATGCTTTTATATTTTTGCTTTATAAATGCCTGTGCAGCAGCTAACCTTGCTATAGGGATTCTGTATGGTGAACAAGATACATAATCTAAACCTATATTATGACAAAATTCTATGGAACTTGGTTCACCACCATGCTCACCACATATGCCAATTTTTAAATCAGGTCTTGTTTTTCTTCCCCATTCAACTGTTATCATCATAAGCCTTCCAACACCTTTTTGATCAAGAATTTCAAAAGGATCGTCCCTTAATATACCTTTTTCATTATATAGTGGAAGGAACTTCGCTTCAGCATCCTCCCTACTGAAACTGAATGTTGCCTGTGTAAGATCATTCGTCCCAAAGCTAAAGAACTCTGCATATTCTGCAAGTTTTCCAGCACGCATGCAAGCCCTCACAACCTCTATCATAGTACCAAATTTAACTTTAATCTTGACCCCATTTTTCTTTTCAATTTCTTCTGCAACAGATCTTACAATCTCGTATACAAATTTAAGCTCCTGAGCTGTACACACTTGGGGGACCATAATTTCAGGTTTAATCTTTACACCCTCTTTTATAAGCTCTGCGCATGCTTCATATATAGCTCTTATCTGCATCTCATAAATTTCCGGATATGTTAAAGCAACCCTAACACCTCTATGCCCAAGCATGGGATTTACTTCCTTGAGATTTTTAACCCTTTCAAGAAGTTTTTCTTTACTTTTAATAACCCTTTCACTAGCTTTTGACAACTTTAGTTTATTTATCTCTTCTAAAAGCTCCTCATAAGAAGGCAAAAATTCATGAAGTGGTGGATCTAAAAGCCTTATCGTAACAGGCAAACCTTCCATTATTTTTAATATTTCTTTGAAATCATTTTTTTGCATAGGTCTCAGCATATTCAAATATTTTATTCTTTCATTTTTTGTTTCAGCCAATATCATTTTTCTTACTATTGGTAATCTATCTTTTGCATTGAACATCCTTTCTGTTCTACAAAGTCCAATGCCTTCAGCTCCTAATTCCCTTGCTTTTTTTGCTGCTTCTGGTGTATCCGCATTTGTCATAACACGAAGTTTTCTTTTACTATCAGCCCATTTTAAAAGCATTTTTAATTCACGAGAAAAAACAGGCTCTATTAACGGAACCTCTCCTAAATAGACATAGCCAGATGTCCCATCTATTGTTATTACATCACCCTCTTTTACAACAATATCACCAACCTTGAATTTTTTGTTTTTCACATCAATTTCTAAGGCTTCACAACCTGAAACACATGGCTTACCCATACCTCTTGCAACAACAGCTGCGTGTGATGTTATACCACCGCGAGATGTTAAGATGCCCTGGGAAACAGCCATACCATGAACATCATCTGGTGAGGTTTCAACCCTTACAAGAATAACCTTATCCTTTGATTTTACAGCATCCTCTGGTGTAAAAACAACCTTTCCTACACCGGCACCAGGAGAAGCTGCAAGACCCTTAGCCAAAGGTGTTATTTTTACTTTAGTGTCTATCTGCTTATGCAATAATTGTTCAAGCTGATGGGGTTCAACCCTCATAATAGCTTCTTCTTTTGTGATCAGACCTTCATTAGCAAGATCCACAGCAATCTTCACAGCCGCCATCGCGGTTCTTTTTCCAGCTCTTGTTTGGAGCATATATAGCTTTCCATTTTCAATTGTGAATTCAAAATCCTGCATATCTTTAAAATGTTTTTCCAAGATTTTGCAAATCCTTGTCAATTCTTTGTAAATTTTCGGTAGTTCATTTTTCATTTCAGTAAGAGGTTTTGGTGTTCTTATACCAGCAACAACATCTTCACCTTGTGCATTCATTAAATATTCACCATAGTATTCCTTTTCACCAGTAGCGGGGTTTCTTGTAAAACCAACACCTGTTCCAGAGTTCCAGTTAAGATTACCAAAAACCATTTGTTGAACATTAACAGCTGTGCCTAGATCATCACTTATCTTATTTAATTTCCTATATGTTACCGCTCTCGGATTGTTCCAAGATTCAAAAACAGCATTTATAGCCATGAAAAGTTGTTTTTTTGGATCAAATGGCAACTCCTTTCCAGTCTCATCTTTAATAAGTTTCTTGTAATCAGCAATAATTTTTTTTAACTCATCTGCATTAAGATCCGTATCTTTCCTGCCTTTTTTATATCTATCGAGGATTTTTTCAAATTTTTCATGCTCAATTTTCAAAACAACATTGCCGAACATCTGTATGAATCTTCTATAACAATCCAAAACAAACCTTTCATTTCCTTTCTTTACCAAACAATCCACTATCTCATCATTTAAACCAAGATTAAGAATGGTATCCATCATACCAGGCATGCTTATAGGAGCGCCTGAACGAACAGAAACAAGAAGAGGATTTTCGCAAGAGCCGAATTTTTTCCCAGATACCTTTTCTAATTTTTTTAGATTAGCTTCTACCTCTTCGATCAAACCATTTGGATATTTTTTATTGTTTTTGTAATAATAATTACAAGCAGCAGTTGTTATTATAAAACCTGGTGGAACAGGAAGACCTATTTTTGTCATCTCATTGAGATCAGCGCCCTTACCACCAAGCAAGTTTCTATCACTTTTTCCTTCACCGAAAAAATACACCCATTTCATATAACATAAATTCTTAAATTTCATTTAAATATGTTTTGACACTTGAACAAATTTATAAAGGCCAAACAATATTATAATTATGAAAAAAAGAAAAGCGATATCACCTATAATAGCCACTGTTTTGCTTATAGCAGTTGCAGTAGCAATTGGCGTTTTGGTATCAACATGGATTACGAAATGGACATTAGAAACAACAGAATCAGCATCAACATCAGCATGTGCAGCTTCCACTATTTATGATTTAAGTGATACAGAATATAATACTTCAAGCAAAATATTAAAAACTATTGTGACAAATAAAGGTTCGCAAGAAATATATAATTTTAGCCTAGAGGTTGCGAATGATACACATGTTATCAGAGATATATATCCAATGGAGGGCTATCAAGTATCTTATACAGATAAACTAAAGACACAACAATCAGCCATTTTAAAATTCAATTTGACAGACAAATTTTCAGGAAATTTTCAATATATAAAAATATTTAACAAGGCATGCCCAGATGTAACAAAAAGGCTATCAGGTGATAAAATAATAGTTGTTAGTTAAAATTTATGAAAAATAAAAAAGGTATATCGGCTTTGATATCGGTTATAATTTTGATATCCTTTACTATGGTTGTCGCTGGCATACTTGCAGCATGGGCTACGCAATTCGTTCAGCAACAGAGATCAGAATTGCAATTTTGTGCAAAAGCAAAACTTTTAATACAAAGATCTTATTATGACAATAATACAAAAAATCTTACATTGTTGGTTTACAACTATGGGGATGTTCCATTGAAAGGATTTTCTATGCAATTGTTTTTTAATCCTGCAAAAAATGATGTGAAAACAGTAAAGGATGATAGAATAATACAACCACAAGAGGTTTCAACAATTGTTATAGAGGATGTTGCAAATACACTAGAAGAGGTTAGTATAAGATCACTTCAATGTGAAGGTGCTCAGGATAGCAATGGAAGATATGATATTCAAGGTTTAGGCTATCCAGCATACTAAATAGATTTAAACTAATTAATTCACTATGCTATGAATATATATAGGGATTATTATGGAGTTGTCAAAACTTAAAGAGATAGAAAATAACATCTGGGAATTACCGAAAACAGGGTGTATGAATGTTCCAGGTATGATATTTGCATCAGAAAAATTACTCGAATCAGTAGAGGAAGGGGCTCTACAACAAGTTGCTAATGTAGCATGCCTTCCTGGTATACAGAAATATTCTATAGCAATGCCGGATATGCATTTCGGATATGGCTTTCCAATAGGAGGTGTTGCAGCATTTGATCTCGAAACAGGTATAATATCTCCTGGTGGAATAGGATATGATATTAACTGCGGTGTTAGGATACTGAAAACAAATTTATCATTTGATGATGTAAAAGCAAAAATAAAAGAGCTTGTTGATGTCATATTCAAGAATGTTCCTTCAGGTGTTGGTAGTGAAGGAAAGATAGGGTTTATGCCTAAGAATGAAATAGACGATGTGCTTAAGTTCGGAGCAGAATGGGCTGTTGAAAAGGGATATGGTTGGGAAAGGGATTTGGAAAGAATAGAGGAAAACGGAAGAATGAAAGATGCAGATCCATCAAAAATCTCAAATGAAGCATTCAAAAGAGGTTCGCCACAACTTGGTTCTTTAGGAGCAGGAAATCATTTTTTGGAAATACAAAAAGTTGAGAAAATTTATAACACAAATGTTGCGAAAGCATTTGGAATTGAAATGGAAAATCAGATACTTATTATGATACATACAGGTTCTAGAGGTTTAGGACATCAGATAGCAAGCGATTATTTGAGGGAAATGGAAAGAAATCTTGGTCAAGAAAAGATAAAAAAACTTCCAGACAGAGAGTTGATATATGCAGATTTTCAATCGGATTTAGGTCAAAACTATTTCAAGGCAATGTCTGCTGCAGCTAATTACGCATTTGCAAACAGGCAGATGATAACACATTGGGTTAGAGAAAGTATTTCAAAAGTTCTCAAAAAAGATCCAGAATTTTTGGGGGCTGATGTAATCTATGATGTATGTCATAATGTTGGTAAGATAGAGAAGCATAAAATAGATGGAAAATTGAAAAGTGTGATTGTTCATAGAAAAGGCGCAACAAGGGCGTTCCCACCTGGTCATGAAGATGTTCCAAAAATATACAGAAGTGTTGGTCAACCGGTTTTGATACCAGGATCGATGGGAACAGCAAGTTACATACTTGTTGGCACACAAAGAGCTATGGAACTTTCATTCGGTTCTACTGCTCATGGAGCTGGTAGAAGACTTTCTAGGATAAAATCAATAAAAAGTTTCAGAGGAGAGAAAATAAAAAATGATCTTGAAAGAAAAGGCATATGCTTGAAAGCGATGTCATGGAAAGTTGTTGCTGAAGAAGCACCAGAAGCTTATAAAAATATAGATGAAGTTGTGAAGGTATCTGACACAACAGGTATAGGAAAGCTTGTAGCAAAAATGATACCTGTTGGTGTGGTTAAAGGATAATTATGAAAAAGGAATCATATAAAAGAGGTTGGCATCATACAGTTAAAAGAGGGAAAGAAACAACAATAACATGCAGTTTCTGTGGCAGACAGGTACCAAAGTATAAAACATTTGTTGTTTATAAGGGGTTCAAAATAAACGACCCTCTATTGAAAACTAGCAAGAGAGGTCTGCTATCTTCAGTAAAAATGCATGCATGCCCTTCTTGTGCGAGATTTCATAGAATTGTAAGAAAAAAATGAGAATAAGAGGTCTTTTGAGGGAAAAAATATGGGGTAAAAAGGTTAGAAAAATCTACCCACATGTTTCTTTTAAACCACCAAAAAATCTTATAGTTTTACCTGATTTCAAAAAAGCCCAGGATGTTGATGTTATATATCCTATCTTTAGACCATTTGTTTATATTCACGTGAAGTGGGTTTCGGAAAAGAAAAAACTCATTTATGAGATAATAGAGCCAAAACTTTTGCAAGGCGAGAAAGATATACTAAAAAAGATAAAGAGAGATCTAACAGAAATAATAGATGTGGATCTCGCAGTAATAAAAAAAGAAAGTAAAATATTTGACTATCTTGAAGAGCAATTAAGAAAAGTACTGGAAGATGAGAACCTTGTTCTGCCAGAAAAAACCTATATGAAAATATCATATTACATTTATAGAGATTTCGTGGGTTTTAATGAAATAGAACCTATACTTAATGATCCTTATATAGAAGACATAACATGTGATGGTTTAGGCATACCGGTTTTTGTGGTGCATAGAAAATTCGGCTCACTTGAAACAAACATAGTTTTTGATAACATAGAATATCTTAATAATTTTGTAATAAAGCTTGCTGAAAGGTGCGGGAGATACATAAGTTATGCAAGTCCTTTATTGGACGGAACATTACCAGATGGTTCAAGAGTACAAGCAACCTTGGCAAAGGATGTGACTACAAGAGGTCCTACATTCACAATAAGAAAATTCAGATCAGAGCCTTTTTCACCAATAGATATAATAAATATGAACACAGCATCATCCGAAATAATGGCTTATATGTGGTTGGTTATAGAATCAAGGGCGTCTGTTTTAATATGTGGTGGGACATCAACAGGTAAAACAACATTTTTAAATGGCATAAGTATGTTCATACCAAGAGAAAATAAGATAGTAAGTATAGAAGATACAAGAGAACTTAACCTACCTCACGAAAACTGGATACCTTCTGTTTCTAGGGTTGGTTTTGGAATACCAAGAGAGGAAGGAAAAAGATACGGAGAAGTCACATTGTATGAACTCCTAAAGGAATCATTTAGACAGAATCCAGATTATGTTATTGTTGGTGAAGTAAGAGGTAAAGAAGCTTATGTTCTGTTTCAAGGTATGGCATCCGGTCACGCTTCATTAGCCACTATACATGCAGGTTCTGCTGATGATGTTATAAAAAGACTTGAAACACCACCAATAAATCTTTCACCAAGTTTGATAGAGACACTTGATATAATTATTGTTATGACCCATGCAAAAGAGAAGGGCGAATCTGCAAGAAGAGTAAAAGAAATTACAGAGATCCAAGGCATAGATTTAAATACAGGAAATGCACAAATATATAAGGCTTTTTCATGGATACCTTATAACGATAATTTTGAAGGTAATCCGTCAGAATCACATCTCCTTAGAAGAATTTCTTATGAAAAAGGATTATCACATTCAGAACTTCTGAAAGAGCTTGAAAATAGAAAAAGGGTTCTAGACTGGATGAGGAAACATGAAATAAAAAATTATAGAGATGTGTGTAAATTGATAAATTTTTATTATAAAGATAAGTCAGCTGTATTACAATTAGTTGAAAAGGATCTCCCACCAAAATTATAGATCAAAAACAACCCTTATAACATATTTTTTGCCTTTCTTTTCTATGTTCATCATATGATATGTAACAGCTTTTATACTTCTATCAATTTCGTGAATTTTTGGTTTTCCTCCAAAAACATACCCGACTAATTCATATTTTTCATTTTTTGATATCTTTATATCATATTTGGAAAACACCAAACCTTCTGTATCCCAGTAAAAAAGCAATTTATCGAGCCAATCATAAAGAAGTGACCTCAAATCCTCAGATTCTATCTTCACGTATTTTTCACTTTCAATCTTTATTTTCTTCACGCTTGAAGTTATTATGTTAAACATCCCTAAAGCAGCGTTCGAGAAAGCCTCTTCTAATGTTGACCCTTCAGCCATCAAAGCGATATCTGCTGTTGCAATATCATCCAAATATTTGAATTTCATATTTATTTATTGTGAAAGGCTTTTTAATTTAATTATCAAACATAAACTATGCTTAATCTAAAAGAAATGATAAAAGAGATATCAAGAAAGTCTGGTTTAAAAGAGGATGAAATAAAAAAACTTATAGAAGACAAACAACTTGAACTTTCTGGTCTTATTTCTGAGGAAGGTGCAGCCTATATAGTAGGTAGGGAGTTGGGAGTTAATTTATTGAAGGAAAAAAAGATGCAACTTAAGATAAAAAATATAGTGTCTGGAATGAGAAATGTAGAGATTGTTGCAAAAGTGATAAGCATATCAAAGCCGAGAATTTTTGAAAAAAATGGAAAAAGTGGTTCTGTAGTTAACATAATTTTGGCTGATGAAACAGGAAGAATAAGACTTTCATTATGGGATGAAGAAACAGCACTAGCAGAAAAAATAAAACCTGATGATGTAGTTTTTGTGAAATCAGCTTATGCGAAAGAAGACAAAAAGGTTGGTTTGGAGTTAAGACTTGGGAAAAGAGGGTCGATAAAAAAAATAGATGAAGAAATGCATATAGAAGTTAAAAGGGATTATGAAAGAAAAAATATATCAGATATTTCTGATGGTGAATATGCAGAGATAAAGGCATGTTTAATAAGAATTTTTCCAAGAAACCCCTTTTTTGAGGTATGTCCTAAATGTAAATCAAGACTAGAAAGATCCGAAAACAAATTCATTTGTAAAGAACATAAAGAAGTAGAACCAGAATACAAAATTTTTGTTTCAGGAATTTTTGATGATGGAACAGGAAGCATAAGATCAGTTTTCTTCAAAGAAACAGTTGAAAAGCTTTTTGGAAAAATTACTGATGAACTCAGAAACATAGCTTTAAAAGCTATGGACTATTCAGCGATTTATGAAAATTTTGATGGTCTGGGAAAGGAATACATATTGAGAGGGAAAGTGAAGAAAAATGAATTTAATGGCACATTAGAATTCATAGTTGATGATATATGTGAAGTCGATGTAAAAAAGGAATGTGAAATTTTATTGGATAAAATGAACATGAATTTTAATATTTAAACCCATTTACCAATTATAAAATGATTTTTATGAAGGATGAAATTTTAGAACTTCCTGGTATTGGGGACAAAACAGCAGAGAAATTGAGAAACGCAGGTTATGACAATCTGATGTCAATAGCCGCCAGTTCACCTACTGCATTAGCTGTAGATGCTGATATAGGATTGGAAACTGCGGCAAAAATAATATCTGCTGCAAGGGAAAAGCTTAAGATGGGATTTGAAACAGCAACAAAGGTACTTGAGAAAAGAAAAAATGTAGGAAAATTAACAACAGGATCAAAAAATTTGGACGCGCTTATTGGTGGTGGCATAGAAACACAGGCCATAACAGAGGTACATGGTGCATTTGGTTCTGGAAAATCCCAGCTTGCACATCAACTTGCAGTTAATGTTCAATTACCAAAGGAAAAAGGTGGATTGGAGGGAAAAGCAATATTCATAGACACAGAACAAACATTTAGACCAGAAAGAATACAACAAATGGCCGAAAGTCTTGGTTTAGATCCTAAAAAGGTTTTAGATAACATATTTGCAGCAAGAGCATACAATTCAGATCACCAAATACTTCTTGCGGAAAAGGCAGAGGAGATCATAAAAAAGGAAAACATAAAGCTTATAATAATCGATTCTTTAACATCATCTTTCAGAAGCGAATATACAGGCAGAGGAACTTTAGCAGATAGACAACAAAAGCTAAACAGACACTTACATCATTTACAAAGATTAGCAGATATTTACAATCTTGCTGTTTATGTAACTAATCAAGTTATGTCAAGACCAGACATACTTTTTGGGGACCCAACAGCACCCATAGGTGGTCATATTGTTGGTCACCAAGCCACATTTAGATTGTATTTCAGAAAAGGTAAGGATGATAAAAGAATAGCAAAGCTTATAGATTCACCTTCATTGCCGGAAGGGGAAGCAGTATTTAGAGTTGTGAAAGAAGGTATAAGAGATTAGATTTTCCTACTTAGTTTTAGATATTTTATCAAATTTTCTAAGCTTAAATTAGGATCTTTTAGCCTTACAAGTTTCAGATTTAACCCAACTTCATCCAGATGCTCAGGGGTTATTATTTCAACATATGGATAAAGATATAAATCCAAAATTCTAGAAACAGTCCATTTATGTAATCCTGTTATTTTAGAAATCTTTGAAACAGTTAAAAAGCCTTTTTCTTCCTTTTCATATTCTCTTAAAACATTAAAAATCTTTATTATGTTATTAAAAGTTTTTTTATAGAATTTTGTTTTTTCCATATTTATATTATTGACCGGGTCAAATTTAAAAACATAATAAAAATCAAGTAAAAAGAAAAGGATTAGACTATTTCTTTTTCTGAAATTATTACAAAATCTCCTACAGATTTAACTGCCGAGAAAGGTATCAATACCCTGCCTTTTTCATCTTCCTGAAGATTCAGTTCCTGTACATGTTTTGTTGGTTCAACAACAACAAGATTGATAAGCTCTCCAGATTCCACAATATAATCGATATCACCAACAACACCGAATTTCTTACCACTTTCCTCTGAAATAAGTATTTTTCCAACCAAATCCCGGCTTTTTATTCTCTCTTCCATAAAAACCCCCTCAAATATTACGATAAATATTATATAAACGCTTGTATTTAAAAATTTAGGTGTTCACGAGCATAGTTTTTATCTTATCGGATATTTTATAATAATATGTCTTCCCAACAGCACTTCTAACAACAAATCCGCTACTAAGCAACCTCTTCAAAATATTATTTATAGATCTTATAGCATTATCTTGATCTTTATAGCTATCAGTATTTATATGAGAAATTATTTCTGAGGGTGTCATTTCACCATACTTGCTGAGTATTTCGAGTATGTCTCTTTGCCTTTGTGGCAAATTATTCAGACTACTTACAGTAATTTTTGGTTGACGGATTTCACCTAAAAAATCAGTGTCTATTACTGACAGATTTTTTTCTAATGCCTTGTTCACAAGTTCATTGCACATTCTTATTACTTCTCTAGGAAACCCACCCGATTTTTCATAAATGAGTTTTATGGTTTCAGATGTGAAAGGCTTTATATCTTCACCGCCAACCCATTCTATCCTTTTTTTGATCAACTCTCTCGTCTCGGGTAAGCTTAAGTTCACGAGCTCAATTTTTATGTTCACCCTCTTCATGAAGGTTTCTAAATTGTTCTTTAGCATATTTTCAAGCACAGGTAGACCGGCAATAACAATTGAAAGATTTTCTATTTGATCTGTCAATGTTCTTAGCCATTCTAACGTATCCAAAGAAGCTTCATGCGCCTCGTCAATGAGCAGTATTATTTTTTTGTTTTTGGTTTTTTTATTAGCCCAGGCACCAAGATCATAGAGTGTAATTTTCTTCTTAATAATCTTATCAAAAAAGCCAAAACCTAAGAAACTTTTAAATATCTCTACGAGCTCATCCGAATTTTTTGGCAATTTTGGAACATAAAAAGCATCCTTCCCTATTTTCTTAGCTAGGAATCTTAGGAATGTTGTTTTACCAGATCCTGTAGGTCCTAAAAGCATAATAATTTTTTCCCCGTTTTCTATACCATCAATAGCATTTTCAAGCTCCTCATTATATCCAGTAAAGAGTTCGGGTATTATGCTAAAATTAAATGGATTGCTTCTCCATGAAAATGCATTTTTATAATTCTTTTTCACGAGCTTCATAAAATCATATTATGTAGGAAATTTAAATAACTTTGCATATGAAGACAATATAAATATGAAAATGTTCATATAAAAATGAATGAAAAAAGACTTGTGAAGATTTGTTTAATAGGCACTTTAGCAAGTTTTTTTGTCCTTTACATTTTAATCCAACAAAATTCCGTTCCGCATGTGAATATAGGAGACATAGATAGAAATTTTATAGGCAAAACCGTGAATATAACAGGATATGTATATGATCTAAATTTGAAAGACGAAAACCTATTTTTTAAATTAAACGATTCTACAGGAACCATAAAAGTGGTAATTTGGAAGGACATACTAAAAATAATGGAAAACAAAAATACGAATGCAAGCAAGATTATTAACGGTGTAGAACTTGAAATAATAGGAGAGGTTCAGCTTTATAAGGGTGAATTAGAGATTACACCATTACGTGGCCAGGTTTTTATAAAATTCTAAAAGTATTTGTGTGAAGAGTTTATTGCATATGAAACAAGTTTTATAACATTCTTCACATCATTCATATCTACAACTTCAACAGATGTGTGAACGTAACGAGTAGGTGTTAAAACAGTACCAGATGGTATGCCTTCTCTTATCATAGCAGCTACTGAAGCGTCGGTTGCTCCCCTATCAATGACATCATATTGTAAAGGTATTTTGTTATTTTTTGCTGTTTCTTCTAGCCAAATTCTTACTTTTTTATTGATAACACTTACAGCATCTTTTATACCAATTACAGGACCTTTTCCTATCCTAGGAACAACCTCACCAGCAGTTATACCGGGAAAATCACCAGCTATTGTTGTGTCCAGTGCTATCATAACATCAGGATTTACTCCAAATGTAGCCCCTCTTACACCAACCAAACCTATTTCCTCTGCAACCGTAAATACAGCATAAAGGGTTCCTTTAAATTTTTTCACATTCTTAATAATTTCTACGATTTCGAAACAACCAATCCTGTCATCAAACCCGGAGCCAACAACCCTGTTGCCTATCAAATCATCATAACCTGTATAAAAATTTATTTGATCACCAATATTTATACCAGCTTTTTCAACATCTTTTTTATTTTTTGCTCCGATATCTATGAACATATCTTTTATTTTATCTGCTTTTTCAGATTCCTCTTTTTCTTGTATGTGAACAGGTTTATGACCTATCACACCAATAACCGGTTTTTTAGACCCATATATCACGACTTTTTGTGAAGGTAAAACCCTTGGATCCCAACCACCGACAGTTCCAAATCTTATAAAACCATCATTATCTATGTATTTTACTATTAATCCCAATTTGTCCATATGTGCTGCTATCATTATCTTAGGACCCCCCTGACCAATCGAGCATATCAAATTACCTATTTTATCAACCTTCACGTTATCTACATATCTTTTAACCTCATTTTCTATGACATTTCTTATATTATCTTCATATCCAGAAGTACCAGGTGCTTCCGTAATTTTTTTCAATAATTCATTCATATCAAACACCTCACTCCAAATCCTCCCTTGATATAATATTTACAGATGAACTAATATTATCTTTTTCCATACCAACTAAATACTTTATACCCTTTCTTTTTGCTATCATATTTAATCTATAATCTACTTTTCCATCAAAAACAACAGCATATGGATTTTCAACAGTGTTTAGTGTGTTAAGAAGCTCTTTTACAGGAACCTTTCCTAAAAGACGCTGCTCTGAATCAAATATATAAGCTGCCCTAGAACCAACAAGTTCATCCAATATCTTTTTGAAAAACATTTTTTGATCATCTGTAAGCTCAACCGATCTCTTGTACTTCATTTGTTGTTTTTCATTCACATCAAATTCTTTGAACTTATCAGTTTTCTCTTCAAGTTTGTATTGCTCAAGTGATATTCTGTCCCTTAATGCCTTATAAACCTCTTTTTTTGAAAGCTCTTCCACCTCTTTACCAGGCGGTGCAATCGCCACATAATCTATGTCTGCTGTTTCAATAAGAGCTTTTAAATTCAAAGTACCGCCCCTATCACCATCAACAAAAGCTGTGGTGATCTTCTCTTTTGATAGATTTACTATGGCTTGAGGTATTGAACTACCTTCTATAGCAATAGCATTTTTTATACCATATTTTAGAAGATTTATAACATCTGCTCTGCCTTCCACTATTATTATTTCGTCAGATGATGGTACATCCGGGCCACAAGGCAGACCATGGAATGTTGTTATTTCATAAGATCTTACAGCCTCTTTTATTTCTTCTGATATCTTTGTCACATCAGGTATACCTTTTTCTACAAGTTCTTTCAATATCAGTTTAGCTTTATTTACAACATATTCTCTTTTTAATATCCTTGTATCCTCAACAGATTCTAATTCTATCCTAGCTGAGCAAGGTCCGATCCTTTCTATTGTTTCTAAGGTAGCAGCTATTAAGGCGGTTTCTGCAGCATCCAATGCAGAAGGTATTATTATCTCACCTGAAGAATTTCCTTTCTCAGATTTTATGTTAACCTCTATCCTTCCAATTTTACCTGTTTTTTGAAGCTCTCTTAGATCAAGATCAGAACCGAGCAAACCCTCTGTCTGACCAAAAATAGCACCTATAACATCAGGTTTTTCTATAACACCTTTTGCGTTTATACGAGCTTTTATAACATATTTTATTGATGTTGGAGCTAATTTTGACATAATCATCAACCTCCTTAAAAGGGATATTTTCAAGATCTTCTATTCTATTTTTTCCTAAGCTCATAATCATATACCTTAGCTTTTTATTTGGTCTTTTTCCTTTTCTGCTTAATAAATAATTCAATTTCGCATTTATTAATCTTCCCCTCCTATCAAAATCTGTTAAAATAACTATCTGTTTTTTTGTGTTTATAACATGATTCACAACTTCATAGAATGGCTTTCCGTTTATTGCAAACACATTATTTAAACCAAGATCTCTTAATGCTTTTTCATCCTTTTTGCCTTCTACAATTATTAATTTATCACTGAGTTTTTCAATAACAGTTTTTAGATTTTCAACCTTCTTCATAACAGAATATCTATTATGTCTCTTTCAGTTATTATACCAATAAGATCATTTTCTTCAACAACAGGCAAACCACCAACATGCTTATCCTTCATTAGCAAAACTGCTTCATAAACATCTTTATCAGGCCCTATTGTTACCGGATTTTTGTTCATAATATCCTTCACCTTTATTTTTTCAAGATATATTTTGTCAAGTTTTGATTTTGTATATAGATAATTAACAATATCTCTTGCTGTCACAATCCCTATTAATATATTACCATCTGTTACCGGCAATCTTCTAAAACCACTTATATGTATCATTTTTGCAACATCAAAAAGACTATATTTTTCTTTTACAACAAAAGGTTTCTTCACCATAACATCACATATCTTCACACCAAGTGATCTATTTATGTTTTTTACAAAATCATGTTCTGTAATCATGCCTATAAGCTTTTTTCTATCAACAACAGGGTAACCACCTGTTCCATCTTTCTTGAAAATTTCAAAAACCTCCGTTATTGTCATTTTTTTATCAATAGTTCTCACATTAGTGTTCATAAATTTTGAAACAGGTGTGTTGAGATTTTTTCTATGTTTAAGAAATATTTCATATTTATCTCCAGCTCCTAAAATATCCAGTATATCACTTATAGTTATTATCCCTTTTAGATGATTTTCATGTGTAATTATAGGTATCCTTCTGAATTTTTTTAACATGATGCCTATAACATTTATCAATTTTTCATCCTCGTAAACAGAAACTGGAAGGGATGATATACTTGTTATAGGTTCCTCAACATCCAAAAACCTTTTTAGGCTCAATTTACCTGTTCCAAAAAGTTTGAACATACTATTATAATGGTTGAAAAAAGTTATATAAATTTACATTCTTTCTGTAACCTATAAAAGTAACGGAATAAAAATAGAAATTATGGATAGCATTGATAAAATTTTGAATGAAGTTGTAAAGCAGATAACACCGACAAAAGAGGAGAGAAAAGAAGCTGAATCTGTGATAAGAAAAATACTCAGGGTAACAGATCAGATAACAAAGAAAAAATTTGAAAAAACAATAGCTGGGTCATTTATAAGAGATACATGGCTTAGGGATAAAAAGGAATTCGATCTTTTCATACTTTTCCCAACAAAATACAAAAAAGAGCAGCTTGAGAAAATAGGTTTGAAATTAGGGAAAAAAATTATAGAGGCGATGAAAGGGAAATATGAAATAGCATATGCTGAGCATCCATATGTAAGAGGTGAAGTAGGTGGATATAAAATTGACATAGTACCTTGTTATAAAGTGAAATCTGCTTCTGAAATAAAATCATCTGTTGATAGAACACCTTTTCATAATAAATATATAATCAAAAACTTGAAAAAAAAGATGTCTAATGATGTAAGACTTCTGAAACAATTTATGAAATCCATTGGAGTATACGGATCTGATATGAAAACACTTGGTTTTTCTGGATACCTTTGCGAACTTTTGATAATAAAATACGGATCTTTTAAAAACCTTGTTAAAAAAGCAAGTGAATGGAAGCCGGGGGTATTCATAGATCTTGAAAATCATTCTACTATAAAAAATATAGCTGAATACTTTAGAAACCAACCACTCATAGTAATAGACCCAACAGATCCAAAAAGGAATGTGGCTGCGGCGGTCTCTCCAGAAAATTTTATAATTTTTGTTAACGCATGTAAGAGATTTTTAGAAAATCCAAATAAGGATATGTTTTTTGGTGAGAAAAAGGCAATGGCTAAAGTTGAAATTGAGGAAATAATAAAAAAAAGGGGGGTAAATTTCATTGTTATAAGTTTTTTGAGACCGAAAGTTGTTGATGACATTTTGTGGCCTCAACTTAGAAGAACAGCAAAAAGGGTAGCAGATTTTTTAGAGGAAAATGAATTCAAGGTTTTAAATCATGCTGTTTTCAGCAACCATAGATCATATATGATATTTGAAATGGAGGTTTGGGAACTACCTAATGTAAAAAAGGTTTTAGGTCCTCCTATATTTTCTGAAAAACACTCTAACCAATTTCTATCTAAGTATAAGAACAACAGGATATTAATTGAAGATGTAAGATGGGCTGCTGAGATAGAAAGAGTGTATAAAAATGCTGAAAAAATACTTTATGATTTTTTATCATCACCGCAGGAAAAGCTTAAAGAAAGCGGAATAGGTTCATACATAGCTGAAAGCTTGTCAAAAGGATTTGAGATATTGGACAACAGAGAAATGATGCATCTCATAGAATTTGATCAAGAATTCAGAACATTCATATCGCAATATTTGAGCAAAAATCTTGGGCAATGAAAATCAAAATTTCTGCGGCAAATTATCAGGCTCTGAGAACTTAAACTCTGGGAACCTCACTCTAAAAGCTCTGGAAAGTATACCTGTTAAATCTCTATCCCTACCAATTGACCAAATTTGACCATTTCTATAAACTATCAATTCTATTAAACTATCAAAGATCCAAGAATCCCAAGGCTTGCCTTTAAGATCCACACAAAACATCAAGGAAACGCGGGGTTTGCCCAATAAATATCAGACTTAAACCCAGCAATCGTTCCTAAGAGCATTATTTGCCAAATCTGGGAAACGTTGCATAGATATAGAACTAACCTCTCATACTCGATAAACATGCAAACCAGCTATTTAACCTCAATACGATTAATGCTCAGATATATGACTTTTCTATTGAGAAGCGACAGGTGTTTTCTCGAAATGGGCTTTATGTGTTTGGTCCTACCCCTGCCGAAAACCTTGCTTATAGTTTTTGGATAGGCATCCCATTTATTACTGACTATGATATCAGGTTTCCTGCTATTGCTTTTCTCAATGTAACTGTGGATAGCTTATCCATTTTCTCTAATCAGGTAGAACAATAACATTATTATTGGGATCGATAAACAGCGAACGGGTAATAAAAACAGATAATAAAACTTTTTTAGCTTCTGTCCACATACATCCACATGCAGGTTCATCCACACATATATCCTAATTGTTTATTTACAGAATTAAGTTTGCAGGACCAATATCAAAACCTTTAAATACTTATGTATCAAATTTAGATGTATATCCGAAGTAAACAGCATGAAAATCCGTTATAACTACTTCGGTAGGAGGATATCATGAGCGAAATTTTGGAAAAAATAAGGGAAGCGAAGGCAAAAGCAAAGCCGAGAAAATTTGTCCAAACATGGGATCTTATTATCAGTTTGAAAAATATAGATTTGAAAAAACCAGAGAATAGAATTAATCTTGATTTTACACTTCCTGAAGGCAGGGGTAAACAAATGAAAACGGTTTTTATTGTCGATTCCATATCTGTTGGACCGAAAAAAGATGTTGCTGTGATCAAAAAAGAGGAGTTGGAGGAGTTGGCTAAAAATAAGAAAAAACTTAAGAAGATGGTTAATGAATATGATCACTGGTTTGCTGAGGCCCCTTTGATGACGTTAATAGCAAAAACACTTGGCCCTGTTCTCGGACCAAGAAACAAGATGCCAAGACCAATACCACCTGGCGGGAAAATAGAACCTTTTATAGAAATTGCTAATAAAACTGTTAAAATAAGACTAAAGGACAGCCCTGTTATACATGTCCCGATTGGAACTGAAAATATGAAAGAGGAGCAGATAGCAAAAAATGCAGAAAGTGTTTATAACTTTATTAAGGATAAACTGCCAAAAGGTGTGGCAAATATAAAATCAGTGCATATAAAATTGACAATGGGTCCAGCTATAAAAATAAAGATGTAGAGATATGGTTTCGAAAAAGAAAAGGGAGATATTGAACGGGGTTCAGAAGTACATTGAAAAATATCCAGTTATAGGAATAATTGATATGCATAAAATGCCTGCAAGACAGCTTCAGGAGATCAAAAATTCTCTCAAAGGAAAAGCATTAATAAAAGTGGTTAAAAAAAGGCTCATAATGCTTGCTTTGGGAAAAACAAATAACCAAAAACTTGCAGAACTGAAAAAATACATAAAAAATGAGTCAGCTCTTATATTCAGTAATGTAGACCCATTTGAGCTTGCGCAAATAATAAATGCTTCAAAATCATCAGCACCTGCCAAGGTTGGAGATGTGGTGCCAAATGATATAGTAATAAAGGCTGGCCCAACAAAATTAAAACCAGGGCCTGTTATAGGTGAATTACAAAAGGTTAAATTGCCAATTATGGTTCAGGGTGACAGAATAGCAATAAGAAATGACTTTACATTATTGAAAAAAGGTGATGTTGTTACCAAAGAATATGCGGATGTGCTTTCAAAACTTGGTGTAGAGCCGATGGAAATCGGTTTGAATCTTATAGCAGTTTATGATAAAGGTTTGATATATACAAAAGATCTGCTATTTATTCCAAAAGAAAAGTATGTTGAGGGTATAAAATCAGCATTTTCATTAGCTTTTAACCTAAGCTTTAATATAAATTATATAACCAAATATACACTACCGATTCTGATTTCAAAAGCACATAACAATGCAATGAATTTGGCATTGAATGCGAATATATTGACAAAAGAAACCACGGGGTTCATATTGAGCAAAGCTTATAATCAGATGCTGGCTTTGAAAAATTTGATAAAGGAGGTGTGAAATGGAGATGATATATGCAGCTCTCCTGCTACATAGCCTTGGAAAAGAGATAACAGAAGAGAATATAAAGAAAATAATAGAGGCTACGGGTGAAAAAGCAGATGAGGCAAAAGTGAAAGCAGTCGTTTCAAATCTAAAAAATATTAACATAGATGAAGCAATAAAGCAGTCTGTTGTTCAGCCGACAGCTCCAGTGGCACAGCCAACAGCAGAAAAGAAAGAGGAAAAGAAAGAAGAGAAAAAAGAGGAGGAATCAGTAGCAGGGCTTTCAGCATTATTTGGATAAGAATTTAATTTTATTTTTCTTTTTAAGGACAGTAAACAGAAGTTGTCACAGCTTTAGCACCTGCCTTAGGAACAAATCTATATGAGCAGTGTCCTGAACAACCTGTTTCAGTGAAAATTGCAATTCCTCCTGGTGAGATTTCACGGATGGACTCTCCGCTAGAACTTGTAAACTTAGGATTCGCGATATTTCCACCGCTTGTTTTTACTATAGTTATGCCATCACAATCTATAGTTTGTCCTTGTGATGTGCCAGGACAATTTACATTAATCTTAGCAGTCCCTGAATTTCTCAAAATAACATTTGCTGTAGATGGTTGATTTCCATTTCCAGATAAACAATAAGAATCGACTATTTCTATTATTCCTGCTGTCATTTGTGTAAAGAATGTGGACATATATGTATATGCAGCTGATGCTAAACCAATAGTAACTAATAACAATATAATTGTTGCTATTATAGGGGTTATACCTTTCATTTTATTCACACAGTTCCTGTTGGTGTTGAAGGAGGCCTATATACAGGTTTTGTCATAGGGACAGGCATAGCCATTCTTTTAAGCCTTTTTTCTATGACACTAAGTGTTGTGAGCATAGCCTGATTTGTTTCAAAGCTCTTTTTGTTTTGTTCAACAAGTTCATTGATTTTTGCAACCAATGGTTCCATTACTTCTTTTGAAATGGTTGTTACTTCCTCCTCTTCAGCAGATGTTTTAAGAAGTTTTATGAACTCTCTCATCTCGAGAATGAGATCATCTATTTTACGCGGTAACTTAGAAATTTCAGCAACAAGATCGCTGTTTGTCTTTATTATCTCATCAATTATTTTTTGATTTGCTTTTATGAGCTCCATTACCTGCTCTATAAGTTTGCGGACCTCAGAAGAATACCCCCCTTCTTCAATTTTTTCTATTCTTTTTTCAAGTTTTCTTAATGGCGTTGTTGGTATGATTTCGTACTCCTCTTCTCCGTTCATAATAATAAATATAAGACTTTTTATATAAATACTTTCCTTAAAATTTATTATATGATTTCTCTGAGAAAGATAGAAGGTAAATATCCAGATGAAATAAATGAGGATTTAGCATATAAAATAGGCATATTTTTAGGAAAATCTGTTAAGAAGATAGTTGTTGGTTGTGATATAAGGCAAAGCAGTCCGGAGCTCAAAAGATTTCTGATAAAAGGTTTGCTTGAAAATAAAACAAATGTGATTGATATAGGAATCATATCTTTGCCTTTATTGAAATTCTCAATTTCAAAATACAAGTTTGATGCAGGTGTGATGGTTACAGGATGCTCATCTCCAAATGATTATAATGGTTTCAAAATTTTTGGAAATTTTAAAATAGATATGAAGGTTTTGAAAAAAATAAAAGGGTCTTACATCGAGATAGGAGACATAGACACAATAAATGTTGAAGATGAGTATACAGAATTTATTCTTTCAAATGTCAAAATAAAGAGGCCTCTAAAGGTTGTAATAGATGCTGGGAATGGTGTTGCAGGTTTAATAACAGTTAGACTATTTCAGAAGGCAGGATGTGAAGTTATACCTTTGTGCTGCGATCCTGATTGGAGATTTCCACATCATCTACCAGATATATCAAGCTTGGACATGCTTAGGAAAAAGATTTTTGAAAATAAAGCTGATATTGGTATAATATATGATGGGGATGCATGCAAATGTGCAATATTGGACAAAAATGGTGAAAAACAAAAGATCAAAAACAAAACAGATGATGCAATATATGATTCATTAAAAATGGCAGAATATTTTTCAAAGCGAACTTAATATCTCCTTTGCCTTTGCAACAGATATCTCATTTTTTTCTATCATTTTATTTGCAACAATATCTATCTGCTTACCTTTTGCTCCTGCCATAATAGCTATGTTTTTTGCATGAAGTTTCATATGACCTTTTTGTATACCTTCTGTTGCTAATGCGCGCAAAGCCGCAAAGTTCTGAGCCAAACCAACAGCGGCCATTATCTCAGCAAGCTCCTTTGAACTTTTTACACCTAAGATTTTAAGTGAAATATTGGCTATAGGATTTGTTTTTATTGAGCCACCTATTATACCAACAGCAATTGGAAGCTCTATCTCACCAACAAGATCTCCATTTTCATTTTTACTGTATTTTGTAAGTGGTTTATACCCATTCATAGCTGCATAAGCATGTGCCCCTGCCTCTACTGCCCTAAAATCATTTCCAGTAGCTATTGCAACAGCATCAATACCGTTCATTATACCTTTATTGTGTGTTGCACATCTATAAGGATCAGCCTCAGCAAAAGCATAAGCATCCAAAATAGCATCAACTATTTCCTCACCCTTCATTTTTCCATTTAAACTTTCCTCAAGAGCCTTTTTTGTCCAAACAGCTTTTGCTCTTGCCATTCTGTAAACAGCAAGATTTGATATTATTTTCAGTAAAACCTCTCCACCTGTCAATTCTTCAAGCTTTGGTGAAATTTTCTCTGCCATGCTATTTACAGCATTAGCACCCATTGCATCCCTTACATCAACCAAAATATGAACTATTAGCATTTTCCCTCTTTTTGTGTTCAATACACGCACTTGAATATCCCTCGGACCACCACCAAATTTTATGAGTGTGCTATCAACATCATTGAGAAGATTCATAAGATCCTTTTTATGCAATTCTATATTTTTTTTCGCCTTTTCAATATCAGGGATTTTTACTATCTGAATCTGACCTATCATTACAGGATCTGTTGATGATGTTTTTATTCCGCCAGATTCCCTGCAAAGTTTTGCTGCATTAGAAGCAGCTGCTATTACAGATGGCTCTTCAATAGCCATTGGTATGAGATAATCCTTTCCATTTATCAAAAAATTGAGACCAAGACCTAATGGCAGATGTAAAGCACCTATAACATTTTCCACCATTCTGTTCGCAGTTTCAATATCAAGAGAGCCTGTTTTTTGAAGTATCTCAACCTCCTCATCTGTTAAACCAACCATTTTTTTAACTATCTCTATCCTTTCCTTTGGAGTTTTTTTGTAAAATTCCGGGATTCTTGAAGAGCCTTGCATAAAATATAATCTTTAATAATTGATTTAAATATCTACTATGACAAAAAATATGGAAAAATTATTTAAAATGATCAAAGAAAGAAAAGCGAAGCGTATTTTTATTCAGGTACCAGAAGGGTTGAAAATGAGGGCTTTGGAAATTTTAGAATATTTTGAGAAAAATGGCATTAAATGTTTTCTTTCAATAGAACCATGTTTTGGAGCTTGCGACCTTAGGGATGAAGAGGCAAAAAAATTGGGCTGTGATCTGCTTATTCACATGGGGCATGAAGATTTTGGTTTAAAAACTGTTTTACCGGTTATATATGAAACATATGAGATCGATTTTAATCCTATAAAATTGTTGAAAAAAAATTTTGATAAATTGAATTTTAAAAAAATAACACTTGTTTCAAGTATCCAGTTTTTACCAAACCTTAGAAAGGCAAAGAAATTTTTGGAGTCCAGAGGCAAAATTGTTTACATAGCAGGAAAGATTCTTGGTTGCGATCAAAGCCCAGCTTTGAAATTTGAGAAAAAAACAGATTGCTATTTATTCATAGGATCCGGGATCTTCCATCCTTTAGCCATTGCAGTGAAAACAGAAAAGCCTGTATTTGTTTTGGATATAGAGCTTAGCAGATTTATTGATATGGAAGAGTATAAAAAAAGATATGAAAAAATAAAATTTGCACAAATAGAAAAGGCAAAAGAATTCAAAAATTTTGGAATTTTTTTATCCACAAAAAAAGGTCAGTTTAATCTAAGAATAGCAGAAGAGGTTAAAGCAAAAATTGAAAGTAAAGGCAAGAATGCGTATATTATTGTTGGGGATCAAATAACACCTGAAAAGATTGCAGGGCTTAAAATAGATTGTATAATAAACACGGCATGCCCAAGGATATCAGAAGATTTCAAAAATTTTGGAAAAATAATTTTAAACCCAGATGATGTTGATAAAATTTGATTGAGAATTAAAATCCAAACTTCTTTTTCTTTACTTTCATCTTCTTTTCATACTTGTCAACCCATTTCTTTGCTTTCTCTGCTTCTTTACTTGAATTACCAACACCTGATGTATTTCCAACACCCACAACAATGACGATCTCGCCTTTTTTTGCCCTTTTGACACTTTCCTTCACAAGTTCTATAACCTTTGGCACAGCATCTTTTATATCTTTTTTCATAGGCATTATAGCCTCTTCTGCTTTCATTTTTATGATTATGGAATCTAATGGTATTTTATTCTTCACAGCAACATCTTCTATGAAACTCTTATCAGTTCCTATACCACCTATGGCAACACCAACACCTTCAGCAACACTTCCCGTCTTTTCACCTTCAAGTTTTGCTGCCGCATCAATTGTTATTATTCTAGCGATCTTGTATTTTTTTGAAATTTTTTCAACAGCCTCTCCTGGTCTTCCAATTCTTCCGCCAGGTCCTTTAGCTTTTATCACAAAAACCCTTCTACCCTCTATATTAGTTTCAACCATAATAGTGTCTTTTTCTATTTCCTTCACTTTTTTATTACCAATAATATCTGCTGCTACCAAACATCCTATGGCATCTCCTATAGGATTACCATCAGCCAATGTTTTTGTTCCACTATAAAGAGCCTTTGCTATTTTTTCGATAAACGGTAATTGCATTTGTAAAGCAACAGCAAGGGGATAGGATTTCGTTTCTTTTATAGTCTCAACATAGTGCCTCATTATTTTTGCTATCATGTAAAGTTCTATGCCTCCTGCAATACCCATTCTAAGATTAGCCTTTTCCTCACTATTCATATGAGGAGCTATATTATCCACAAAATACTCAAATCTTTCCTCCTCGTTTTTTATTATATGATCAAGCTTTTTTACAATGCCGTATGGATCAAGATTTACAGGCTCTATAACAAAAAACTCGAAAAATCTGTTCATAGATTCTTTCAATTTTTTACTTGGTTTTTTTGATATTTTTTTGATTATATAATCCTTGCTCTTTCTTGACATATATTCGATATTTTCAGTTGTTCTATTCAAACCCCATAAAATTTGTGAAAGCATGAGCCGTGGATAGAGTGGTAATACAACTACCCAGAAGATAAGAAGAAGTATAAATGAGATTAACCAATTGTCTCCTCCAAGCCCAAATTGAGATAAAACATTCATAGCTATTTATTCCTATTTAATGATTTATAAATATTAATCATAATATTTTAAAAAGGTGTGAGATGTTAAAAAGAAAGATATTTGTGTTGATTTTCGTATCAATGCTGTTTGCGATGATGCTAATAGCAGAAAATGCTCAGGCAGGATTTTTCTCAGAGATAATAAACAGCATAAAAAATTGGTTTTCAAAATCCCCTCTCTCAGCTATTTTTGGTCAACAAAAAAGTGAGGAGGTTGTTTTGATATTCTATCCGCAAAAATTCACTTTGAATTATGATGGTTCTATCAACATCTCAACACAAAGTATAACTATATACAATTTTATGGGCACATTTGACATAAACACAGCAGAAGGCATATTTTCATTCAAACAGAAAAATTCTGAATTGGCATTTGAATTGAAAACAGACAGCATGACTATAGAAAAAATAAAAATAAATGAGCTAAAGCTTGAAAACACAAAACTAACCCTAATATACGGAAACTGGAATGAAACAACAGAAAATGGTTCAATATACATGCAGAATTTTATAGGAAAAATGACAGTTGAAAAGGATAAAGTAGAGATGATAGGCAATACAACAAAGATTGTTAAGAAATAATAATTAATCTTTCTTTTCACCCATTCTTTTGACAATCACTGCATAAGCAGGCCTTGTTACCAAAACACCTATTAAAACACCAACCGTTGTTGTTATTGCAAAACCTTTTACCAAACCAATACCTATAAACATCATAGGAACCATAGCAGCTATTGTTGTTGCAGCGGCTCCGAAAATTATGAAGAAAGCCCTTTTTATCTTATCTTTCAAACCATATAAAATCTCCTCCTTTTTTCCGGCCAAGGATTCATCAGTTATAATAACAAGATGATCAATACCAGTACCTATAGCAGCTATTATACCGCCTATTGCAGGAAGATCTATTGTCCAAGAAAGAAGACCCAATAAAGGTATGAGAAAAGCTCCTAACCATGCAGATATGTCTATCTCTTCCTTTTTCCACCATGCTGTTGCTACCAAAAACATGTTCAATATGAGAACGCATGCCCATATCATAGAATCTCCGCTTGATGAAATGCCGACTATTATAATAACCTCAGAAATTGTCATGAAGATCATAGGTATTGTTGTTTTTATGTTTCTATATCTTATGAAAACTATTATCACAACAGCTATTGCTGCAAATATGCCGGCATAAAATGCAGAAAGGATGAAACCTTGTCCAAGTGTGGGTGATATAACACTTACTGAAACAGTTTCAAGGCTTACAGGAAGAGAACCTGACCTCAATATACTTTGCAATCTTAGCTTCTCTTCCAAAGCAAGCTCTTTTGTCTCCCTAGAACCTTCAACCTGCGGTGTTGTGTATATCTTTCCTCCAAGTTCGGATGCTATTCTAAGATCAGATACGAGCTGATCATCAAGGAAAAGCAAGATTCTTGAATCTTTAAGATATTCCTGCCCGGTCTGCATATCTATTTGTGAAGGTATACCAGAAGTTATCCTTGCAAATCTTTCAGCCCCTTTTTCAGAAACAAGGACAACAAAATAGAATCTATAGAAATCTTTGTAAGGTATGAGACCAGAATGCTGTGGATCTGAATAAACAAGCTCTATATCCTCGCCTCTATATGCAAGTCCTAAGAAAATAAGCTCATTCCCACTTCTGTTTAGATACTGAAACTCTATATCTTCAAGAGAGAATGTCTGATTTATATCAATTATCATATCATTAATCTTTACTGAATCATTCTGAAGGAGCTCAATAGGATAGGAATCCTTAAGCTGGAAAATACCCTTGTTATCTTTCAAAAAAACAGGTTTTGATACCTTTGCCTCAAACTTACCTTGTTTTGAAAGCAAATTTTCAACTATGTCCCTTCCAATCCCAGCAGCCTCTATCTGAATGTAATAATTTCCATCCATTGATCTAACAGGTATGAGATTTACCTCTCTTAAACCATATGTATTTATCCTTGTTTGCAATGTAGCTATTATTTCATCAACATTCTCTTTTGAAACATTCTCTTTTGGAGAAAGTATAATTCTTGTGCCACCTTTTATATCCAATCCAAAATTAAGGTTTGTCCTATCAATATCAATAACATCTATACCAAGGGAGTTGTTTACAAAAAATTTGTATGTTTTCTTTTCCCTTCCTTCGTAAACTGTTATGGAAACGTCGCCTTTCAGATTATCCTTTAACTCTTCCCATTTATCAACATTTTGTATTTTTTGCCCATTAATCTCTGATATTATAAAACCTTGCTGCAGAACACCTTTTGCAGGAGAGTCAGAATGGATATAAGCTATCTCAACACCAGTATACTGTGGTTTTAGAAATATTGCTAAAAGGGCTCCGATTAATGTTATGATCAATATCCACAATCTCCAATATTTTAACATTTTTCACCTTTCTTTTCAAGATACCATCTCAGTATGACAGCATTCTGTAGCCATGTGTATATGATGTCCATTGTCAAACCGATTATAAGAACTGTTGCGATCTTAGACAGAACAGGGGATATGTATGATACTAGTAATGCGACCAAAGCTCCTATGCTTGTCAATGTCATTGTCAATCCGGTTTTTATAGCACCTTTCAATTTTTCCACAAGCTCTCCACTCTGCTTTAACAATTTTGCAGTTGCCATTATGTCTGTATCAACAGAATAACCAATAATCATTAATATAGCTGCTAAGGAAGCTAATGAAAGTTCAATTCCGAATATTTGCATAAACGCGAATGTGCTAATAATATCAGAGAATGCACACAAGATAACAGCTAAGGATGGTATTGGGATCCTGAACATGAGAAAAACAACAATACTCATTAAAATAAATGCTGCTACAATTGCTATTTGGGCTTGTGTCCAGAATGAAGAGCCCAAGGAAGGACCTATGGTTTGTATAGATATCCAGTCCTCATTAATACCTATACCTTTCAGTTGATTGATAACATCTGTTGTATTTGTTTCAGGTGGCATGCCTATTACCAAACCATAACCTTTCACACTCCTTGTTTCCCTTACAGAGACTTTGCCAAATTTTGATAAAGAATTTTCTACAGTTTTTACATCTATTCTTTCAACAGAATCTATTGTAACTAAAACACCTCCTCTAAGCTCTATGGATTTTATAAACCAATCTCCGGTTGTCAAATATTGATTAACCAAAACCCCAATTGAAAATATCAACAAACAAACAGGTATTATTATGAGATACCTATAATTTATTTTTATTTTACCACTGATCTTCAATTTTTCCATTTTCATACTATTAGGATCAGAAATAAATAGATTTAATGTTGATTTGGTTAAAGAGTTGGTTAGATTTGATTATCCACCTCAGAAGATTTTTTAACTGGTAAAACTTTCCAAGTGAACTTCTCACTGTTCTTTTTTCAATCTAAACACCAGGTATTTCCCATGCTTCAGCCCTACTTATCACAAAACAGGCAACATCCTTCTTAAGATCAAATAAAATAATATTTACCATATTTGATGAGAAATTACATCCATATGATCTGAAGTAATATGTGTGAAACCAAAACAGCGGTGATCGTGAAAGGTAGGCTTATCTTAACATACTCCTTTAATCTTATTTTTTGCTTCTTTTTTTCAAGAAATCCGCATGCAAATATATTCGCTGTTGCACCAACAGGTGTTATATTACCGCCTGTGCCTGTTCCTATCAGCATGCCAAAAAGGAATGGGAACGGATTCACACCCATAATCGAGGCAAACTGATTACAAACAGGGATCATTATAATTGTGTAAGGCACATTATCAATGAATGATGAAGCCAAAACAGAAACCCATATTATTATTGCAAGCATCAAAGATGCATTGGATATTCCAAAACCTCCTATCCAGTTTGCAAAATCGGTAAGCAAGCCTGTGATCTCCAAAGAGCTTATCACAACAAAAATACCTAGGATAAAGAAGAATGAATTCCAATCAAAATCTATTATCATTTTTTTGATCATTTTCCTGCCTATTAACAATGAAATAAAACCTGTTATCAAACCTATCAAACCTGGTCTTATTCCAAACTCTGGAAGAAAAGCGATACTAATGATACTCAATATAAAAAGGATAGAAGGTTTGTAATCAACCTTTATCTTTTCCTCTTTTATATGAACAGTTTTCTTCATTTTTCTGAAAATGAGAAGCAGACTAAGCAAAGCAGCCAAAACACCGAAAAAGGTTATGACACCAATGCTAATCTTGTTTTGGAACCAGTAAAAATCAAAAAATTTCATACCTGTTTCCATTGCAAGAATTATTGCTGGGGGATCTGCAATCATAGTCAGTGTTGTTACAGCATTTGAGCTTATAGCAATTGCGACTATATAAGGAAATGGATTTGATCTCAGTTTCTTAGAAATTTCCATTGCAATAGGTGCTATGATAAGGACAACACCAACATTCTCCATAAAAGCAGAGAATAAAGCAGTTATTGAACATATTGTGAATAAAACATATTTTTCCTTTTTTACATTTTTTACAATCTTATTCGCTATGAATTCAGGCATGCCACTTTCTGAAAAAATAAAAGAAAGCATCATGAACCCCCAATAAATTCCCAAAACATCCCATTTTATTGATTTGAAAATCACAGTCTCAGGAGAAATGATGCCAAAAAGTATAAGCAAACCAGCAGCTGTTAAGGAAACATAAGCTATCTTGATCTTTCTCGAAATTGCAAGGGAGTAGCAAGCAATGAATATAACGAATGTGATTATTTTTTCTATCATAATTAAATTACATCCGCCTTTGTATTTATTTTTACATTTTATATAGAGATTATGAAAAAATGCTTTGATGCTATTATCATAGGGGCAGGACCTATCGGTCTTTATACTGCATGGCTTTTGGAAAATATTGGTTTGAAAATTCTTATTATAGAAGAACATGAAGAGATTGGGAAACCTGTCCAATGCTCCGGATTGATCCCAAAAGATGTAGAAAAAATCTTGTCAAAAAAATTTTTTGACGGTATAATTGAGAATGAGATAAATGAGTCATATCTTTCCACACCATCAGGATTCAGAGCAAGAATTCTTAAAAAAAATCCAATAGCTTATGTTGTTGATAGAGAAAAATTTGACAAGAAGATCGCAGAGAATGTTGAATCAGAAATTCTTTTTAAAACAAGGGCTGAGCAGATAAATATAGAAAGATATGCTGAGGTGAAAACAAAAAGTGGAATTTTTAGATCAGAAATTTTGATAGGATGTGATGGATCGAATTCTGTTGTTGCAAGACATTTTTGTGTGAGGCCAAAGGAAATGCTCAAAGGTTTGATTGCAATAGAAGACAAAAAGAATTATTCAGATTTTGTCGAATCCTGGTTTGATAAAAGATTGACTGATGGTTTTTTCTGGAAAATACCAAGAGGGGAGAAAATAGAATATGGAATGCTTGGAGAAAATGCAAACTTCAAAAAAATTGAAAATTTTTTCAAAATAAAAAATTATGAGAAAATAGCAGGGATCATACCGATAGGTCCGCCAAAAACATATTTTCATAGAGCGATTATAATAGGTGATGCAGCTGCTCATGTGAAGCCGTGGTCAGGAGGTGGTATATACTTTGGATTGATAGCAGCAAGAGAAGCTTATAATGTTCTGAAAAAATGTTTTGATGAAGAGAATTTCAGCGAATTTGCATTAAAAAAATATGAAGATGGATGGAAAAAAATTATAGGTAAAAAAATATATCTCGGGATTCTTTCAAGAAAGATTTTCAAGAAAATTGGTAATTTTGAGTTGGAAATAATTGTGAGATCTTTATCAAAATTTGAATGGTTAAGAATTTTTGAATAAAAGATTAGATAGGCCTGAATTTGAAACCATACAAAATAAGGCCTGTTTCATTTTCACTTCTGATCTTTCTGAAACAAGCTTTTACAGGCATCCCTATTTTTACTTCCTCTGGTTCGCAATCAGTTATCTGGCTTAGCAATCTGGCACCCTCTTCAAGCTCTATTATCCCTATTATATACGGAGCATATATTTTGAAGCCTTCTGGAGGAACTCTTATAACAGTATACGTTATAACCTTTCCCTTTCCGCTAAATTTGACCTCTTTTAATTTTCCTGCCCTCCTGCATTTAGGGCAAACAACCCTTTTAGGATAGAAATAACTTCCGCAGTGCTCACATTTTGTACCTATTATCTGATACCTTTCTCTAAATCTTCTCCAATGAAATGGAACGGCAAATTCCTTTGGCATTTTTTCACCTATTATTTGAAAGTATGTGCACAACAACAGTTGCTCCTGAACCACCAACATTATGAGCAAGACCCCATTCACAATTTTTTACCTGCCTTTTACCAGCCTCCCCTCTTAGTTGTTCAACAAGTTCTATTATCTGAGCCACACCTGTTGCTCCGACAGGATGCCCTTTTGCTTTCAAACCACCGGATGTGTTTACAGGGATTCTCCCACCAATTTCTGTTTCACCCATTTGTATTAATTTTCCACCTTCACCTTTTTTACAAAAACCAAGATCTTCGTAAGCAATTATCTCATTTATTGTAAAGCAGTCATGTACCTCTGCAACATCTATGTCCTTTGGTTTTATCTTTGCTTGAGCATAAGCATCTCTTGCAGCTTTTACAGTCGCTGAAAGTGTTGTTATATCCTTTCTGTCATATATTGATAGCGTGTCACTTGCTTGTGCAGAGGCTTTTATATAGATTGGTGTATCAGTGTATTTTTTTGCAATATCTGCTGAGGTTAATATTACTATTGCAGCACCATCTGTTATTGGAGAACAATCCAAAATTCTTAGGGGATCAGCAACCAAAGGTGATTCAAGCACATCACTAACTGTTATGGCCTTCCTGTATTGCGCGATCGGATTATGTATAGCATTTTTATGATTTTTTACAGCAACCATTGCCAATTGCTCTCTGGTTGTTCCATATTCATACATATGCCTGTTTGCTATAAGCGCATATGCACCTGGAAATGTTAAACCAAAATATGCTTCTGTTTCTTGATCCATAGCCCCTGCTAATGTGGTTATTGCCTGACTGCCATAAACATCTGTCATTTTTTCCACACCGCCAACAGCAACAATATCATACAATCCGGACATTATTGCTAAATATCCAACCCTCAATGCAACAGCTGATGAGGCACAAGCGGCCTCTGTTCTTATAGCTGCTGTAGGGTTCAGACCAAGTTGATCAGCCAATAAGGCAGAGATATGTTCTTGACCAGCAAACATTCCACCTGACATATTACCTCCGATTATTAATTGAATATCTTTACCGGAAATCTTGCAATCCTCAATAGCTTTTATACCAGCTTCTACAGCAAGCTCTTTAATACCTTTATTCCAGTGCTCACCAAATTTTGTGCAGCCTATGCCTACAATAGCAACTCCTCTCATTCATCAACACCCTTTATTTTTCTTCTGAACTTTACATATTGAGAGTAATCAATATATTTTTTGTTCTCTAAGAAATCCTTAACAAGTCTTGCTTTTCCCCTCCTTTTTTCTATCAAATCATTTACAACAATTGAGAAAGAATCAGATCCTGCTCCTGAACCAAAGGATGTGAGCAATATTTTATCACCTGGTTTTGCAATATCCAAAACAGCAGCAAGACCGAGCAAAGAGGATGCAGAATATGTATTACCTATTTTATGAACAAGCAGACCAGGAATTACCTTTTCTTTTGGTATCCCCAACATCTGTGCAGCAGAAATAGGAAATTTAGCATTTGGTTGGTGAAAAACAAAATAATCATAATCATTTATATCACGTTTCATCTTATTCAACAAACCTTTTGTTGCGGATATGACATGCTTGAAGTAGGCAGGGTCTCCTGTAAATCTACCACCATGTCTTGGAAAATCTTCACCATCCCTTCTCCAAAAATCAGGTGTGTCTGTTGTGAAAGAATATGTATCTTCCACCTCTGCTATAAATTTTTTTCTTCCAAATATGTATGCAGCGGCTCCTGCAGCAGCTGTGTATTCAAGTTCATCACCAGGTCTTCCTTGTGCAGTATCAGAACCAACAACAAGGCCGTATTTTATTTTTTTTGATTCCACAAGACCCATAACAGCCTGCCATCCAGCAGTTCCTGCCTTGCATGCAAATTCCAAATCAGCAGCTGTTAATTCAGGTGTTGCCCCAATCGCTTCTGCAACTATGCTTGCTGTTGGTTTCACAACATATGGATGGCTTTCAGAACCAACATAAACAGCTCCTATATCTATGGGATTTATACAAGATCTTGCTATAGCATCCATACTTGCCTCAACAGCCATGCTGGCTGTGTCTTCATCAAGATCAGGAACTGATTTTTCGCCAACTAGATTTTTTATTCTTTCAGGATCAGAACCCCAAACTCTTGCTATATCAACAGCCTTTATCCTATATTTTGGTATGTAAACACCATATCCAACAATACCCACGGCCATAAAACATATTAAACACAAATAGTTTTTAAATACTTTGATCAAAATTCGGCAATCGTAGAATTTTTGTATTGACAAAAGTTATTTAAAGTTGGGCGATATCTATAAAATGTTTTCTATCAAAGATCGGGCATATCCTCTTCAGATAGCAGTGCCGCCATCACCAAATAAAATTGATCAGTATAGAGATTTTCATGTGAATTGTTAGTTAGCTGCTGAAAAAGGTCATATGCATAACCTCTTTGTTTATAATGCGGATGAAAATTCTGATAAAAATATTTAAATACATTTTTTAATTAAGATATATGAAATATTTTTTATTGTTTATATTTATTTTTATATTTTTTATACCAAATTGTCATGCTATTTACATAAATGAGGTTCATCCTCGATCTCCAGAATGGGTAGAGATTTACAATCCTGATTCTACGTATCTAAATCTTTCTGAATGGTTTATAAAGGATAATTCAAGTCAGGTTGATAAAATTACGTGCTACATAATAGAAAACTGCTCATTAGAGACAAATGCAAACTATTTTCTGATAATAGGCAGAAATACAAACATTTCATCAATAACAAATCAGACGATCACCTATTTCTATGTAGATGATCAAATGATTGGAAACGGTCTTAATGATAGTGGAGATTTCATTTCCTTTTACAATTCAAGCTATTCAACAAATATGACATATTATAGATCTTTCGATGGCTCTTGGGCATGGAATGGAACAGAATGGATAGAATGTTATGAGCCAAGCCCTGGTCAGATGAATAATTGCACAAAAGAGGAAAATCAGACAGTAAAAGGTGATTTGAAATTAAACATAAGCTTGAATGGAAGTTTTTTCAGAATAAATGAAAGTATAGGTGTGAATGGTTATTTAACGAACAGCTTCGGTATAACACTTAATGGGACAATTTCTATCAAATTTAAAGAAAATTCCATGAAGGACTATCCAGAGAATTGGACTGTTATAAATCAGAATGTAAGCGTGTCCAACGGATCTTATGATTTAGAAAGTTTGATAGGTGGGAAAATATTTTGGATTGTGCCAGAAAATGCAATTTCAGGAAATTACAAATGTTATGTTAGATTTGATCTTGATGAAAAATCTAAAAATGAAACAAATAGGTCTTTTACTTCTGGTTCTGCATATTTTGATGTGTATGGCATTGGAAATATATTCATAAATTCTTGGTATTCGCCTTTTTCAAATTTATCTTTAAACGAAACCGCAAATATCACAATAAATATTTCGAATCAAGAAAATGAAATTTACAACATAAGTGTCTACTTTATTATAGAGGATTTGAAAACTGTTTCAGAAAGCAAGCATAACGAGGTTATTTTTTGCGGATCAATAGAGATGGGAAATACTAGCACAGAGGTTTTTTGTAATTGGACTGTTCCAGAGGATGCTATAAGTTCTAATGTAAAGATGTATCCAAAAATAGGTTTTATGTATAACAACTTTACAATCGAAAAAACAGGTGAAAAAAGGGAGATTATTATAAATGGTTTAGAATATATAGGAGAGCCATTCTTTGAGATAATCAGCAATTCTGAAAGAATAAGATTTGGAGATTTTGGCTTGACAATAATAAAATTTTATTCTGGAAGTTATGATTTTCAGAGTCTGAAATTTGTAACATACGGTTATAATCCAGGTTGGGTTACACAAACCTTATCAGGTAATACATTAAGAACAAAACCATGCGAACAGGACACAGCTGTAGAGATAAAAAATTTAACAAGAGATAGTTCTATATATGTCGCTTTGCCGTTTTTTGTAAAAGCAAATTGTGATAATGAATATCAGGAGGGAATTTATAATTTTTATACAAAGGTTTGCAGAGAATCAGATGATGGTGTAAAAGAAATATATGATAAAAAATATAATGTAAGTATTCAAGGAAGAAATGATATTTTTTGCCAAAAAAATGTAATTGTAAAAAATGAGTCAGTAGAAAATAAATCAGAAAATAATTTGCCTTTTTACAATATTATCTCCTCCCCCTCGGCAGTCAGGCCTGATGATGAATTTGAGATTGTTGTTTTATTGACAAACAATTTTAATGAGACAAAAAATTTCTCTATCTACTCATATATCTATGCTGATAAAAACCTTGTTTCATCTGGTTGGGATGGAAAAGTTTGGAAAAATACATGGGACGCTAATAAAAAGATTGTAATTATAATTCCGAATTCATCTTTTATTGTTACTCTAAAAAATATGATAAAAAATGGGACAGAACCGGGGATTTACAAATTAAATGTGAGGGTGAATGTTGATAATAAAAAATATGATCTTACAAAAAATATAACTGTTCTTCCATATGAGCCTGTTCCTTATTTAAATGTCAGCAGAAATGAAAATGTTTTCCGTGTTTTCACGAACTGTGAGGAATGTAAATTGCTAATATTCACACCAGATGGATTTTTTGAAAACAAAAGCTATTTTGTTTTTGAATCAAACAATCCAGGATATTATTATTTTTTATTGACCAAAGATTCTAAAATTATTCAAAAAGTTGTGATGAATGTTTCTGCTCATGAAAAAGAATCTTTATATACTTCAAATAATGTAAGTATACCAACCGGATCTTTCATAGTATCGGAAAAAAGATCTTTATTAGACAATATTTTCTCTTTTTTCAGCCAGATTTTCAACAGCATCTACAAAACTATCAAAAATTGGTTCCCATAGGTTTCATTAATCTGTATAAATATAAATTCTATATATACTATGGGCCCGTAGCTCAGTTTGGATAGAGCAGCACCCTCCTATTCATAAATGAGAAAGGTGAAGGTCGGGGGTTCAAATCCCCTCGGGTCCGTAATGATAAATTTATAACCTTTTGTGCAAATAGATAATTATGGCGAGGATAATAGCTGTTGCCAGTGGAAAAGGCGGTGTTGGAAAAACAACAGTAGTAGCGAACCTTGCTGCTGCTTTGGCCCATTATAACAAATCTGTCATAGCTGTGGATTCAAATTTAACAACATCAAATCTTGGCATCCATTTGGGAATGCATCTTTATCCAAAAACATTTCATGATGTTCTTGAAGGGAAAGCAAAAATACACGAAGCAGTATATTATCACAAATCTGGATTTAAAGTCATACCAGGAGACATATCCATTAGAAAATTAAAAAATGTAGACTCGTACAGCCTCATTGATGTATTTTACAAAATGCTTGAAGGTACTGATTTCATATTAATAGATACTGCTGCTGGGTTAGGAAAAGAAGCCTTAGCTGCAATAGAGGCTGCTGATGAATTACTAATCGTGACGAATCCTGAAATACCAGCTGTCACGGATGCTTTAAAACTTAGTACAATAGCAAATAAACTTGGAACAAGAAATATTGGTGTGATTGTAAATAGAGTGACCGGAAAACCACATGAATTAAGTTTAGATCATATAGAAAATTTTCTTAACATACCAGTAATAGGTTACATACCTGAGGATGATGCAATTAAAAAATCGATAGCATATAAAGAGCCTGTTGTTGTGCATAACCCAAAATCTGCTGCTGCTCGCAATCTGAAATCAATAGCAGCAAAGCTTATAGGAGAGGAAGAAAAAGCAAAACTGCCTTTTTACATTAGAATTTTTAGCTGGTTGAGATAATCTCAAATAACTTATCTATATTTACTTCGAAACCAACCACAGGCTTTTCTAAGTGCCAATTTTCCAAAACCTTCGGGTGTATTTCTCCAAAAAATCCTATTAATTCATTTCCAAAATATATTCCTGCACATCTTCCTTTGATCATGCTTTTGATATTGTATGGTTTAAGTTGCACATTCAATCCCAAATTTTCTTTTATAGCATTACAAATTGATGAAATCTCAGAAAAGTTTGCGTTCGTATGAGAGATTACAAAAGCCAGTTTTCTTACATTTTTTGTGGATGTGTCTTTCTCTATGACAACGCAATCTCCTATTTCGAATATCCTCTGAGGAAATCTTCTGTGTTTATTTGATGATAAATTTTCCAAAAGGTTTGGTAATATAGAAGTTCTTAATATGCTGTATTCTGCTGAAACGGGATTTTCTATTTCTACATAATTTTCAGGTTTTTCATTCATTTTGGTAAATTGTTTTTCAGTTGATGTCATTATATAATTTATAATTTCTTGAAATCCAAGACCTATCATAAGGGTTCTTATATCATTTGAGAAAATCTCTAATTTATCCTCAGAACCTGTTGTTGGTAAATTGGGATACTCTGGCTCTATTTTATTATAATCAAATTTTATTGCTATATCCTCTATGATATCGTTTTGATGCATTATGTCATTTCTATATGCTTGATATTTAACTAATATTTTATCGCCTTTGATCGATGCGTCATATCTTGCTTTTTCAAGAAGTTTTAAGATCTCATTATTTTTTATATCTATTCCAAGCAATTTTTTACAATAATTTATGTCCAAAAAGAATTCTTTTAAACTGAAATCTGGTGTTGTAATTTTTTCATCGCCATAAAAAATTTCTGTCGAATATATCTCTCCTCCCCTATCAAATAATGCCGATGTTATAACATTTAAAACAGTTAGCAATCTATCTGTATCATATCCTGTTGCTTCAATAAAAACATTCTTTGTGTCCTCTGTAACCTTTCCGGTATAATCAGAATTTATTATCGGCGGCATTGACAAAACATTTTTTGCAGAATCAATGAGTATTGGATATTCCGGATATTTATTTATTAAATGGGCGTATGCAACCCCTTTTGGATGCTTTTCAAGGATTTGTTTTGGTGTCATCTCTTCTTTAAATTCTAATGGAACAAATCTTATGCCATCTGGTTTAACTGTTGTATACTGAATCGGTGGCTTTATTTTATCAAAATCATAAATCCCTATGGCAACATCTTTTCTATTTCTTCCATATGTTTGGGAAATTTTTTCTTGAAGTTGTATCATCTGCTTGATCGAAAAATCATTAAAATTAAGCCCCTTTACGATTGCACAAACTATTTTTGGTCTTACGCTTTGAACCTTTTTATCAACATTTACAACAACATTTGATTTTTTCACCGGAATCTTTGGCGCCCCTTTCTCAATCTCTAAATAGCCTTTAATCTCTCTTGCTATACCCTCAACACTCCACAGATCTGGTCTATTTGTATCTTTAATATCAACTCTCACTATATCCCCTTCTACCGCATCTACTTCGCCTTTTGCAAATAATATTATATCTTTTAATTCTTCAAAAGATACCCTTTTTTTTATCAAATCCTGTAAATCACTCATTGAAAATTCTATATTTGGCATTTATATCACTATCCTACTTTTTCTTAACCAATCAAGATCTTGTGTAAATAAATATCTTATATCATTTATTCCTAATTTAAACATTGCTAACCTATCTATACCCAAACCCCATGCTATTACCGGTACTTCAACACCCAAAGGTTTTGTTACCTCTTCCCTGAATATACCAGCACCGCCAAATTCTATCCACCCAAATTTAGGATGTTTTGCTGACATCTGAACAGATGGTTCAGTGAAAGGATAATAATCTGGATAAAATTTGATATCTGTTGCACCAGCAATTTCAAAAGCAAATTTTTTTAGAACACCAAGAAGATTTTTAAATGAAAGTGAATCGTCTATCACAATGCCTTCAACCTGATTGAATTCTATAAGATGTGTTGCATCTAAAACATCTGGTCTAAAGCATCTTGCGATAGCAAAATATTTTCCAGGAATTTTTGGGTTTGATGCCAATGTTCTTGCAGATAAACATGTACCGTGTGCTCTTGGGATCAATCTCCTTGCTTTATCAGAGTCCCATTTATATCTCCAACCTGTTGACCCTTTAATCCCGCTTTCATGGGCTTTTCTGACATTTTCTACTATATTTTTATCAGGTAGTTCCCCGTATTTTGGATATTTCAATTGATATGTACTTGCCCAATCTCTTGCAGGATGATTTTGTGGTTGATATAGAGCATCAAAATTCCAGAATTCAAGTTCAACTAAAGGTCCTTTCATTTCTTCAAAACCAAGCGCTACCAATTTTTTTCTTGTCTTATTTAAAAATTGTATATAAGGGTGTATCTTTGCTGGATATATTTTTGGTGAGGGTGCTTCTATGTCATATGGTCTGAACTCTTTACCTTTCCATGACCCAGATTTTATCATATCTGTTGTTAGTTGTTCTATCTCTTCTCCTATTTTTATAAATGGTAATATATCTTTCCCTTTTTCAGTCAAAACAAATATTTTGCGATAATGTTCCTTTATTTCAACTAACCCTCTCTTTTTCAATTCATCTAAGACATTTTCACTAAATAAGCCTTCTGTCAGTGCCTTCTCTATTTCTGTTTTCTTTTTTAATGCATCCTCACCACTTTTTGTTAATTTTATTTTATTTCCTGAGAATTCTATCCATCCCTTTTTCTTTGCCCAAGCAATTGCTACATTGATTTCTGGGTTATTTTTCAAGGATTTTATATCATCTTTACCAGACACGATCATTTTTATTAATTTTTTTTCCGGTAGCTCAGAAGATGCATATTTCTTGCCCTCTTCTGTAAGAAATACTTTTCTTTCCTTTTTTTCACTGTATTCTATCAAACCTTTTATTTTAAGCCACAAACCTGCTTTATTTACAGATGATACGGGTATTTTTGTTTCCTTAGAAATCTCATCTACATCAGCCTCTTTTAATTTTTTTAAAGCCAGTAATATCCTTTTTTCATATATATGCAATTTTTTAACAATATCTTCCTGCATAATTCAAATTATTTTTAATCAGTATAAAATACTTTACCAATCTTTGAATATCAGTTCGTCTCTACCTAAAAATTTATCTTTTATACCTGATAGTATTCCGACAAAATATGCTAACAAAACCATTGGCAGATAAATAAAAACAAAAATGGCTATCCATCTAAATTTGAAATTTTTTACTTCAGGTAAGAGCAAAATTGTATATTGTATAAAATCCATAAAGGCCAACAATAAAATTCCGAAAAATACTGCTTGAAAATCACTTGATAAGAATGCATAGATCATAAAAATAAAAAATGCTGAATGAATTAAAAATGGTAGTATTAGATAAAAAATTAGCGAAGGTCTTGTTAAGAAAAATTTTTTATGATGCAGAAATGTGTAAAAAGCTCCTTTTCCACATCTTTTTTTATGTCTGAACCATGTTTTTAAAATTTCGTGTTCTTCGGTACATGCTAATGCGTTGTGCTCAAAAACAATTCTATATCCATTTTTTCTAAGGTTTGCGGAAAACTCTATATCCTCTGTTAATGTCTGTTTGAATCCGCCAATTTCATTAAAAACGTCCTTTTTCACAAGGAAGCAACATCCTCTTATTACATTACTTGTTCCTTCAAAATAGGTTGATATTTTATTTGATGTTTGTAAAATAAGTTCTTCCATGTTTATCAATTTTTGCAAAACACTTTCCACATTTTTTGTTCTGTATTTTGGTATTACAATTCCAACATTCTCTCCCATTCTAGAAAGAAGCTTTTTTATTATATCCTTTTCAACAGTTGTGTCATCATCCAAAAAAAGTATGTAACCCCCTTTTGATTTTTTTACTGCTATATTTGATGCTTTTGGTTTCCCCAATCTTTTTTTGTTAAGAACAAGTTTTGCACCATATTTTTTTGCTATCTCTATACCCTCATTTTCGATATTCCCATCTGCAGGTATTATTATTTCTTTATTTGAATAATCTATTTCACTAACAGATTTCAATGTATCCTCTATTCTTTTTGTTAAATTAAATGTTGGTATTATTATGGAAACCTTTGGTGTTTTTTTTAATCTAAAAATTTTTTCCCCTGTTTTTTTATGAAATTGCAATACAGATACACATAATAAAAAAATTATGAATGAAAAAATTATCGAAAGGGTAATATAGCCATAAAATATTATCTTTTCCATACCCTACCTAAATTTTTTATCAATCTCAATTGAGATGTTTCGATATGTGGTTTTATTCCTGACAATTTTCCTTTTATCACAATATCGCCATTTTTTATCGCTTTTATTATATCATCTTTTTTGTTTTTAGATCTTATTATATTTACACATGATCCTATTTCATATTCAAAATGTGCGTCACTTCCTCCTACCATCGGTATTTTATATTTTTTTGCAAACTCTTCGGCTTTTTTATTAAAGTAGTTAAAAATGCATCTAGAATTGAACACTTCAATAAAATCTGCATATTTTATTATATCATATATTTTGTTTCCAACATGCTCTTTGAATCTTAGATAATCAAATGGGTGTGGAATAAAAACAAAACCTCCCTGTTTTTTTATTTGCCTGCAGGTCTCTATCAGATCTAAATTCGGTTCTATATCTCTCTTTATCTCAAATCCTATAATTTCTCCGTCAATCGTTTTTATCTCCTCTCCAAAAAATATTGTAATATCATTCTGATTTCCCATTTGTTTGAAAAGAGAGTTGTGATCAACTATTCCTATTACATTCAGGCCTATTTGTTTTGCTTTTCTTAATATCGCCTCGTATGTCAAATTGCTATCATTAGAATTGCATGTATGTATATGAAAATCTGCCAACAGCATAATGATTTTATGGATAAACTATTTAAAAAATGAATTGGATTATAATTTATGAACAAATACGATGAAATACAAAAACTTGCTGATCAGAGGGGTTTGTTTTTCCCTTCTGCTGAAATACATTCAGCATTGTCTGGTTTCTGGGATTTTGGACCACTTGGAGCGAATGTGAGGAGAAAGATTATAGAATTTTGGAGAAAAGAGATTGTGAGAAAAACTGATGGTATTGAGATCGAGGGTTGTACAATAATGCCGAAAAATACATTCTTAGCATCCGGTCATCTTGATTCTTTTGTTGACCCTGTAGTTCAATGTAAAAAATGCCATAAAATTTATAGGGCTGATAGCCTGATAGAAGATATTATAAAGAAAAAAGTTCCTGAAAATCTGAAAACAGAGGAATTTGATAAATTGATAAAAGATAACAGCATATCATGTCCTGACTGTAAAGGAGAACTTGATAAAACAAAAAAATTCAATATGATGATAGGCCTTTCTATAGGACCTTTGAGTAAAGAATGTAATGCATATTTAAGACCTGAAACATGTCAATCAATTTTTACTGCTTTTCAAAAAATTTACAAAACATCTAGAATAAGTTTGCCAATTGGTATTGCACAGGTTGGGAGGGTTTATAGAAATGAGATCTCACCAAGACAATCATTAATAAGGTTAAGGGAAATAACTCAACTTGAGCTTGAGGTTTTTTTTAACCCAAAAAAAGCATATGTACCGGAATATAAAAATTATGAAGATTATGAAATCATGATCAAAATCAATGAGTCTACAAACCCCATAAAAATAAAAAAAGCTGTTAAAAACGGTGTTATTTCAAATGAATTAATAGCATATTACTTAGCAGTACTTCAAGAATTTTTTGAAAAATGTGGTTTCAAAAAGGATTCTATGAGATTTAGATATCTAAAAGATGATGAAAAAGCATTCTATTCAAAAGAAACATTTGACTTTGAGGTTTTGACATCTATTGGATGGTTGGAACTTGTTGCATGCAATTACAGAACAGATTTTGATCTAAAATCGCACTCAAAATTTTCAGGTGTAGATTTGGCTGTTTTTGAGGATGAGGGAAAATTCTTTCCACATGTTTTTGAACTCTCCGCAGGTCTTGATAGAATTTTTTACGCGATCATAGAAAACAGCTTAGGTGAAAGGGATGGAAAGCCTGTACTTAAACTTCCATATTTTCTATCATCATTAGATGTTGTTGTTTTACCATTGGTAAAAAAGGGTGGTATATATGAAAAAGCTCTTGAAATTTACAACATACTTAAAAAAGATTTTGATACAAAAATTGATGAAAAGGGATCCATAGGTAAAAGGTATTTGATATATGATCAGCTTGGTGTTCCATTGGCTATAACTGTTGATTATGATAGTTTAAAAAATGATGATGTAACTATAAGGGACAGGGACACAACAAAGCAAATCAGAATAAAAATAAAGGATTTAAAAGAGGTTCTGAGATCTTTTTTTGAAGGGAAGAAGATTTTCAATATTTAGCCTTGTTTCTTAAAATTTTTCTTTCCATTTTATCCAAAAAAAGCTTCATCGCTTTTGTCACATCCCATTCATAATCTTCTATTGCAATTGTTTTATGATGTGTCACTATCCTGCCTTTTACAGAATATTTTGCTCTTTTCCCTCCCTTTGTATGCTTTTCTATATGTATTGCAAAATAATTTATTGGTGTGATTTTTTTCAATTTTTTTAATGAATTTTCTATCTCCTTTTTTATAATTGATTTTGCAAAATCATCTTCTATGCAATCAAATCCGCTAATATGAATATATACATCTTCAACAGGATTTTCAATAAGCTTAAGTATGTTTTTTATTGTTATCATACCTGTTATTTTTCCATTTTTTTCAACAAAGATTGTGCTCTCTTTCTTATCTAGCATCATATCTATCACTTTTTTTATTTTCTCTTCTTCTGGTACTTTTACAACATCCTTTTTCATAAAAGATGTGATTAATACTTTTTCTTGTGCTATTTTTTCGCCAACCATTTCACCTAATCTCATCCTTTCCTTATTTACAACAGCATTTAGAATATCCAATATATCTATAACCCCTTCTAATCTTCCTTTCTCGTCTATTACAGGCATTGTTGTTATATTCAAATTTTTCATCATAGATTTTACCTCTGCAAGATTGTTTTTGCTATTCACAGAATATGGGTATATCATGACATCTTTAGCCTCTTTTTCACTAATTAATTCTTTATTTAGAAATCTTAGTAGATCAATTTTTTGTATCATCATTATTTCATTTTCACATTCAATTGGTATCTCTTTATAATCATTTGCAAGAATATATCTTATCAAATCTTGTATCGGAGAATTTATCGGTCTTGGTTTTATTTTACTCACAAAATCAACTATTTTTGTTTTCTGTGGATTGTTTAATGGGCTTTTTAAAAGATCTTTTGCAGAAACGATTCCTAAAAAATTTTCATCAAATATCAATGCCTCGTATCTCTTTTCTTCTGACATTTTTGATATAACATGTGCTACATTTTCCTCAGAATTAAACACCAACGGTTTTTTCAAAAAATCTTTGATCTCCATAATATCACGATTTTTTCATTTTTTTAATCTCATTGGTTATATATCCAGCAAGCACATTTCTTATTTTTTTCGAGTTTATGTTCAAAATTTTTTTTAATAACTCTTTGTTTTTTGCAAAATCATCTGAAAATATATTGGGATTTTTCTTTATAATTTCATCACCAAACGTTTTTATCATTGTGTTTTTTATCCTTCCCATAAACCTCACACAAAATTTACTGTTTTCCCTATCACCTCTCCTGGTAAACCTTTTTCAAATCTTGCTCTAACCAAACCTTTTGAGCCGTGCGTATTTGTTATTATGCCATTTATTTTTTTGCCTGATGGTGATTCCCAGTATATTTTTTTGCCTATGAATTTCTCTGCCTTATCTTTTGAATCAACACCTTCTACCAATAAAATAAATTGGTTTGTTTTTTGTGTATGTCTGCCTCTCCTGAAGCTTATTATTTTCGCTTCCATAATTATCAATATTATGAAATGTTATGTTTTTATATTTTCTGCTCATTGATATATAACTATGAATTTGGTGAAAAAATATTACAAAAAGTGCATAGAATTCTTAAAAATTTCTAGAGCAAAAAAGATAGCTGAGAGATATTTCACGATGAATGTTTTTGATAGTATAATGATAATGCTTGGCATATTAATTGCAAATTTTTTCGCAGAGATATATGATGTTAAAATCACAATAACAGCGTGCTTTGGTGCTGCTATAGCAATGACAATTTCAGGTATATGGGGGGCTTATATAACAGAAAGGGCGGAAAGAAAAGGTGAGGTAAAAAAAATAGAGGATGCCACATCACTTGATCTTAAAGGCTCCCCTATAGAAAAGGCACATAAATTTGCATCTGTGATCCTTGCTCTTGTAAATGGTTTATCCCCTCTTATAACAGCTTTTATCATACTATTACCTATGTTTTTTTCAGATTATGTTGGTGTGGTGCTTGCTTATGAAGTTTCGATAGCAATCGCTTTAATTACACTTTTTTATCTTGGTGCTTTTCTTGGAAAAATATCAAAAGAAAATGTTATTTTGTATGGATTTGAAATGGTTTTTGTGGGTTTGATATGCATAGCAATAATAATACTGTTGGGTTTGTGAGAATAGAAAATTATCTTAAAAAAAATTCAAAGGCCTTTTTCTCAGATGAAAAATCTTTATGGTTTGTATTGGAGAAAGATAATATAAGAAGTGTTTTTAAAAAATTAAAGGATCTTGGTGTGTATAGGATTTCATGTATATCTGGTGTTGATGTGGGTAAAGATATAGAAATTATTTATCATTTCAACTTTAATAAAAAAAGGTTTAACATAAAAACTTCTGTTTCAAAGGAAAACCCAGAAATTGAAATTGTTTCTGATATTTATCATGGTTGTAGCCTTTTTGAGCGTGAGCTTGCTGAAATGTTAGGTATCAAAATAAAAGGTCATCCTGATCCAAGGAACCTTTTTCTTTACAAAGATTCTCCTAAAGCGCCTTTAAGAAGGCAGACATGAACTACTGCTCTTTTCCAACCATCAGGACCTGGATCATTATAATTTATATTGAGATCGTGACAAATTCTCCTACTATAAAGTATATCTAATGCGTTTTTGTATATTTCGTCTTGATATGATTGTGGTAATCTAGTTGCTTCCTCAAACAATTTTTCTATATCTACTGCTTTGTATAATTTTAAAATATGATGTGTATCTGGCATATTACTTATAGTACAACGTTAAACTTTTAAAATTTTTGGTGATAACTATCCAAATCCAATTGCATAATAAGCTACAACAGAATCAAAATCTCTTGTTACATCACCTGAAGAAGATTTATGTATTATATTTGGCTTTAAATTAAGTTCATTTGCAATTTGCATGACAACAGCTATGCCTCCATAACCGCATATAGAAGCTTTTGTTTCGGTCAAAACTTTGAAAAATCCTTTTGTATCAAGTTTTATTATTTTCTCTATTGCCTTTCTATCTTTTTCATCAGCGATTTTTTGCGGAAGATAATGAGAGAAATCAGAACTTGCTATCACACAAACATCTGGATTTTTTTTCAATAAGGATGTTATATCATTTCCGAGCTTTTCGCAGTTAGATAAAAATCTTTCTGAGTAGTTTATATTTTTTATTGAGATAGGAACAAAGCTGAATTCCTTAAATCTATATTGAAGGAATGGTAGCTGAACCTCTATGGAATGTTCAAATTGATGTGCAGAAAAATCTTCTCTAAGAATATCAGTTTTCAAATCATTTGCCAATTTTTCATCAACTTTGCAGTCACCAAGAGGTGTTCTCCAAATTCCATTTCTCATAATTGAAAAATCGTATCCTATCACATTATGGTTTGGTCCAAGGATCAAAAATCTTTTTGTCTCTTTTAAACCATTAATAGCATAGGCTGCTGTCTTACCTGAGTAAACATACCCAGCATGAGGTGAAATCACACATCTATAATTCCCTTTTGGCACATTCTTGAAAAGGGCTTTTAGGCTTTCCCTAAGATTTGCCTTATCAAAATCGTAGAACATTCCAGCAACAACAGGTTCTCTGATATTTGTAATCATAATTTATTTTTTGATTTGAAAAATAAAAAACTACATCTTTTCAAGAACATCTATACCAAGTAGATTTAATCCATTTTTTATTATAATTGAAACCGACTCGACTAAAGCTAATCTTGCGACTTTTGTTTTTTCATCAGCTGTTATAACTGGTGATTTGTGATAAAATTCGTTGAATAACGTGGCAAGATCATAAAGATAGTTAGCTATGTAATGCGGTCTGAAATCTTCTGCTGATTTTAAAATGGTTTCTGGAAATTCTGCAAGTTTTTTTATGATATCTATTTCTTTTTCATCTTTTAAATCCGAGACATCAAATTTTTTTGGTGCAATTTTGGCCTTTCTTAATATCGATTTACATCTTGCATATGTGTATTGTATATATGGAGCGGTATCGCCTTCAAATTTCAATGTGTCCTTTATATTAAATGCGTATGTTTTTTCAGGAGAAACCTTTATCATAGCATACTTTAGAGCTCCTATACCAACCACTCTTGCTATCTTCTTTTTCAATTCTTCTGGATAATCTGGCATTTTTTCGTTCACTGTTTTTTCTGCTTCTTTTATTGCATCCATTATTACATCGTCCACTGAAACAAATTTTCCAGCTCTTGTTGACATTGTACCTTCAGGTAAAAGGAGGAACTCATAAAAAACAATATGATAATTTTTTGTTTTTTCTGGATAAAGCAAACTCAAAACAGATTTCAACTGCTTGAAGTAAAATTTTTGATCAGTTCCTATGATATTCACATTAAAATCAGCGTCTCTGAATTTGTGTTCATGGTATGCGAGATCCCTTGCTGAATATATTGTTGTTCCATCTTCACGTGTAAGTGTGAACTCCCTTTCTATCCCGAATTTTTTAAGATCAACCCATATCCTTTTTCCATCAACCCTCCCCTCTGGAAGTTTTTTCACATTTTCTAAAATTTTATTAACGCTACCATCAAATATAGAATCGCTTTCTTTGAAAAAATTATCTATTTTTATGTTCAGATTATTCAATGTCTCTTTGTGCCCTTTTATGCATTCCTCTGTTATAAATAGAAATTTTTTTCTTATATCCTCGTCACCAGATTCGAATCTTCTTATAATATCTTTTATTTCATCTTCAATCTCAGGATTTTTTTCAATTTCTCTGTTGCCTTTTAAATAAAGATCCAAAACCCACCAATCAGATTTTTTGTCAGGTTTTTTCTTATCAGATTTCATATATTCATAAACAGCAATTGCTATTTGCCTTCCTGTATCATTGACCCAAGATTCTGTTTTTACGTCATTTCCGGAAAACGATAATATTTTAGATATACAATCACCCAATACAGAATTTCTGAAATGACCAAGATGTAATGGTCCATCCGGATTTGCTGATGTGTGCTCAACAAGAATTTTTTTCCCTGTTTTTTTACATCTTCCAAATTCTTCCTTTTGTTTCAAAATTGTTTCTATTATGTCATTTCCCAATTTTTCCCAATCAGCAAAAAAATTTACATAGGGACCTTTTGCTTCGATCTTTTTTATTAAATTTGTCTTTTTGATCTTTTTTGCGATTTCCTCAGCTATATCTTTCGGATCTTTTTTAAATTTTTTAGCAAAAATGAAACATGGCAAAGCTAAATCACCAAACTGCTTGTTTGGTTTTTCGATAATCTTTTCTAAATCTGAGGTTTGTATTTTTGTTTCTTTTGAAATATTTTCTAAAACCTCTTTTTTGAAATCATCCAAATTCATAGTTATTATTTACCAAGGATTTTAATAAAATTGAGTAAAATATTCTTATGATAAAATATTCGCGCGCAACAGATATTGAAGAGAGGGTTACTTTTATTTTAAAAAAACTTTCAATGGATCATATAGACCCTTCAAGGGTTAAATGTATAAGGAGTTTTGGTTCTAAAAGTAAAAGAACATTAGCCAGATGCTATGCGTTGCCAAAAATAATGCAAAAGGCTTTAGATCAACCAGCATATTATGTTATAGAGGTTATATCTGAAAGGTTTGACAAACTTAGTAAAGAAGAAAAAACAAAAACTCTTATACATGAAATTCTGCATATACCAAAATCTTTTGGTGGTGGGTTCAGACATCATAGACCATATGTGAACAAGAAAACTGTGGAAGAATTTTATAAAAAATTTATCGATTAAATTGTCTCTTTTTTTATCCATTCAAGATAATTTTTCAAACCCTTTTTAATAGGGATTGCAATAATTTCAGGTGTTTCATAAGGATGTAGCTTTTTAACAGTTTTTATAAGATCATCAACAAGCTTCTCTCTTGTTTTTATTATCATCAAAACCTCATGATTCTTTTCTATTTTCTTTTTCCACCAATAAAGACTTTTTATGGTATAGATTACATTTATGCATGCTGCTAGCCTTTTTTTCAAAAGTATTTCACCCAATTTTTCTGCTGTTTTTCCGTCAGGGCATGTGACAAAAATTATCACATACATATTAAACTATAATAGTTCCTATGAATTTTTTACCTTCTATTGCTTTTTCCATATTCTTTATATCCCTGCCATCAAGTATTATTGTTTTTGCCTTTAATCTTAAGATAAGCTTTGCTGCAACAGGGTCTACTATTGATGATTTACCAGCAAGAAATTCATCACTCATTGAAATTCTAAATAAATCTTTTCCAGACATTTTTTTGAATATTTTTGCATCTTTGAATTTTTTTGGATCTTTATCATAAACCCCTTTAACATTCGTAGCTATTAATAGTATATCAGCATCTATAAAATCGGCAACCTCTGCCGCGACAGCATCTGTTGTTTGTCCTGGAATCAAACCTCCCATCACAACAATTTTATCAAAATTTACAGCCTCTGCAAGTTCCTCAAAATTCTTTACCGGGTTTAAAAAGGCCTCATTTTTTAAAGCTGATATTAAAGCCATAGCATTTAATCTTGTTGCTGTTATACCTATAAGATCAAGATATGATTCTGATGCATTGAATGATCTACACGCATTAACATAATTTCTGCAAAGCTTACCACCACCTGTTACAATGATTATTTTATGGTTTCTTTTTTTCAGATCCAGAATGAATTTTGAAAATTTTTTAATATATTCTACATCAGGTACCCCTTCTGGACATAAAACAGAGCCTCCGATATCTATAACAATTTTCATCTTAGCCCTCTGTGTTTTTTTCCAGCAGATGTTAAACCTCTAAAAGCCCTTCCCTTTTTGTTGCATATCCAATTTATATCCTTATCAGATTTTATGGATGGGTGGGCAGGATCTACCATTATAACTTCATACCATTTTTGTACGCCATCCTCTCCTACATAGTAGCTATTCAGTACTTCAAGATTTCTGAATTTTCTTGCAGCCTTTTCTTCAGCGATCATCTGCTTTGATTTATCTGGTGTAAAAAACCTTCCTGCTTTGCTTGGTTTTCTGCCCATATCTGGTTTAGGTCTTTTTCTTTTCCCTTTTTTTACCCTTACCCTAACTACTATAAACCCTTGTTTTGCTTTGTATCCAAGAGCCCTTGCCCTTTTTATGTTTGTTGGTTTTTCTATCCTTGTTACAACACCCTGCTTTCTCCATTCAACAAGTGTGGGAGTTTTCACATTCATAATATCTTTAAATATTTTATCCAAGATAAAGATATATAAATTAGGAGGTAATTAAATTTATAAGGTGAAATTATGCACCCAGCAGCAAAAATTATAATAGGGCTTATCTTGTTAATAATAGGGTTGGGGCTTTTTGTTGATTCAGTTGTTCCTATTATGGGAACCACAGGTACATTCGGTATAGATTGGTTAGCAAATTTCATAATAGTGGTTACAGGTGTGATACCAATATTCCTTATATTGATAGGGCTTTTTGTGATATGGCTTGAAATGGACGAGTTAAAAACAGAAAGGGAATTGAAAAAAGAAGAGGAGAAGGAAGAGAAACCAAAAAAAACAAAGAAAAAGTGAAATCTTATTTTTCTGCCCTTTGAACTATTGAATTTTTTATAATAATATCTTTATTATTTTCGCCATAGCCTATTTTTGATCTTTGCACTATGGAATCTATTATATTTATTATTTTCTTTATCTCGACTTTTTCTATCTCTTTTGCAAAACTCATAAAAATGGTAGTGTATTTTATAACATCAACTATTTTTGTTAGAAGCTCTTCAAGATTATCCTTTTTATCTGAATAAAGTCTGAAAATAACATAAATCATATCATCCTCCTTTTTTACAGCAACTGTTAATAAAAACAATCTTTTATCATTCGACTCTCCTGAAAAAAGTAAAAGACTTTCATTCTTGAAGTTATAAATTTTTACAATGCTCATGCATTCGCATTCTTGAGTTATGTGTTCGCAAACCGTGCTTAGGCTTATATCTTTCAATATATATGCTTTTTGGGCATAGAACATTTTTTTAACCAAAGAAACATACTCCAATTCTGTCATAGGTTTTTTATTGAGGAATGAGTGTATATTCCTTTTTTCTTCATTTATCAATCTCAGTTTTTGAAGACCTTCTTCACTAATTGGTCTTTTTATGTCTGTTTTTATACTAACATCCATAGGTATTTCTTCAATTTCTTCAAGTACGAATGTTGACTCTTCTGTATAAGTTGTGCCGATGATATCATCAAAATTTATTTTCCATTTTATTTGATTCTCACCAGTCATGAGCGGCAATATTTTAAAAACAAAATTCTTTTCATCTTTCGCATCTATCTTCTCTATATCCCTTGGTGTTATCGACTTAGCTTTTATATGGATCGGAAAGTCAACATAAATTTTTACATTTTTTATCGGCCTTTCAGAATTGTTTTTTACAATAAATACTATATATGATTGTTTCCCAATTTGCGGCTTGTTTTTAACATAAACATCCATTTGAATATTAGGTATGACATTCACAGAACATGTTTTTATAGATTTTTCAAATGATTCCTCTCCAATTTTCCATGTTATTTTGTTAAAAGGTGATCCCATTTCACCAATTCCTTTTGCTATGGTATTATATATGAAAATTTTCATCCCACCTGGCTTTAGATAATCTATATGATATATTTCCTTTCCAGATTTGTCCTGTATGGATATTTCTCTCAAAAAATCGTTTGTTTCATTTTTTATAGTTATTTGAAATTTCGCCTCTTCTCCCTCTTTTACATTTTCTTGCATTGATGTTTGTATCACAGTGGGATGTGGGATCATCTCGATAATATTTTCTAATCTTTTCTCTGTGTGCTCGTCATACTCTATCTCAAGGGATTTTTTATAATATTTTATGGCTGATATAAAGTCTTTCTTTAATTTATACGAATCAGCAGCTATATTATATGACCACTGCTCTCCATAATGTGAATTTATTTTTGAAAAGTATTTTGCTGCTTCTAAAGCATACTGTATACTTTTATCATAATTTTTTCTTTCCTTAGAAAAAATTGCAGCATTTTTATATGCCCATCCAGCACTAAAATATTTTTTTATCATGATGCTATATTTTGCTGATTCAAGACTATATTGAACAGCTTTTTCTAAATCATTTATTGAATAAAAATGTCTTGCAAGTATTTGATAAAGCAAGGCTGCTCTGTAATAATTTTTTTCTTTAATATTTTTTGATATTTCACTCAGTATCTTTGATGCTTCCTTTTTTATTTTATCTTTTTTGCTTTTTTTAAAAATCATATAAATAATTTAGTCGTATAATTCAAAAACTTAAGCACAAAGGCTTTTTTCCCAATTTACATATCTTTCTATTATTTTTTCATCAGTTACTGGCTTAACCCTTTCGAACGCTTTTTTGAAATCTCTTTCTGTAAGACTTCTGTAATTAAGTTTGTACCTTTCTATTTCCTTATAGGTTAGGTCTCCAAGATCCGGGTTTTGTTCTCTTACCATATGTATTATGGCCTCTCTGCATATGTTTGCTATGTCCCTACCTGAAAAGTTTTCTGTCATTTTCGCCAAATCCTCTATTTTTATCCCTTCCAATTCCGCACCTCTTAAATGTATTTTGAATATCTCCTCCCTTGCTTTTAAATCAGGTAGTGGAACATAAATTCTCCTGCTAAATCTTGATACCAAAGCGTCATCAAGATCCCATGGCTTGTTTGTTGCTGCCATAAATATAACCTTGTCTTCACGCTTTGTATTAAATCCCTCTATTTCTGTCAGCAGTTGTGCAATAACCCTTCTTGTTGCTTCGTTCATTTCTGCTTTCCTGTTCAATGCTATGGAATCGATTTCATCCATAAAAATTATAGAAGGTTGTATCTGTCTGGCTTTTTGAAACAGTGCATTTATAAGCTTACTTGATTCACCATAATATTTTGAAAGCAACGCAGATGCCCTTGCCTCAAAAAAATTTGCATTGAGTGTGTTTGATGCTGCCTTAGCAAGCAGTGTTTTTCCTGTGCCCGGTGGTCCATAAAGCAAAATTGTTTTTGGCGAATCAATAAATGGTGGTTTGTTTTCTATGAAAGGTAAGATTATAGATTCCTTTATGCTTTTTTTCGCTTCTTCAAGGCCACCAATATCATTCCATGTTGTGCTTGGTTTTTCATAAACTATCAATGAATTTATTATCTCATCTGATTCAGCCCTGTCTTCAGGTTTTGTATTTCTTATTGTATTTGCTACACTTTCATACTGAGAAGCATTAGAAAAAAATTTCTCTGTTTTCTCCTTTGATGAGATCAAAGCAAGTTTTCTATATATTGCAGATGCTCTCAAATAATGAATGCCTGCTTGTTTTGTCTTTCCTTTTGATTCAAGCTCTTTTGCTTTCTCTACCTCTTTTTGTAATTCGTATCTCAAAATATTCTCCCTTAGTTCGCCCATATTCTATAAAATTGAAATTATCTTTAAATTGTTGAAGAAAGATTTATTCCTCTTCTGTTTCCTTTTTAACAGGCTCTTCAGAAAGTTCCTTTGCCTTTTTCTCTGCCATTTTTAATGCTGTTTCTTCATCAACACTTTCTAAATCATCTATTGCTTTTAGGATTTCTTGGGACTCTTCATCAACCATAAGTTCCTCTTTTGCAAACACCCTTTCAAGTTTGCTGCTTACTGCATCAAGCTTTCCTTCCTCAAGAGCTTTTTGCACATCAGTGTCTAGCAGTATCTTATTCAGCTTATCTATATCCGAATTTAATATGTTTTGCACTATTTTTGATTTTTCACTCTTCTCCCTTTCCCTCATTGCCTCAACAAGAAATAGAAGCTGCATATGCTGTATGTATATGTTTGCTTCCTGTTGTTTTGTTCTTGCCTCAAGTCTCAATGCCTTTATTTTTTGCACATTAAGCATTTTCATTGTTCTTGGTTGTCCTTTTGATTCAAGCATGAGTTTCTGTATTCTCTCCTGAATATTTTTCATCTCATCTGAAATCCTCTCTATCATTTTTTCTGTTTTCACCCTTTCTTTTACAATTTCTTCCTCTTTTATTGAAAATATATCCTTGCCAAACTTTGATTTTATATAGCTTTTCAAATCCATAAAACACCTTATATATGTTTTGTTTTTAATAATATAAAGATTGCTGTTTTCGCTTGTGATTTTTTCAAAATGTGCCAAAAGGGAATTATAGATGTGTGATTTCACCTCATGCTGGGTATGTTTACTCAGGTAAGACAGCAGCCTATGCTATTAATGGTTTAAAAGAGACAAAAAGATTTTTGATCACTTTCTAATTTTGCTTTCAAAATTTTTTGTCAATTTGAGATAAAATTCTGTCTGCGCCTTAAGTGAAAAAGCCTTTGATATATCAATCCCTAAAATAAGAATTACACCAGAAATTAGTATCAATGGGAGCTGTTCTTTGATTAATAGCAATAAAGAAACTATTGTCATGTTCGGACTGAATATATTCATAAGAATCGCTGTTATTGGTATACTGAAAACGATCGTTATGCCAAGTGCTATGATCAAAATAAGAACATACATCACCAAAACAAAAAGCCATTTCTTTTTAAATATATTATATGAATCCGAAAGGCCTTCAAAATATCCTTTGTTTTTAACAATTATTGCCTGTAGTGTGAAAAAGAATATCAGAGATATTATTATGTTTATTATCCAACCTATATAAGGTATTAAACCAAAAACTAGCGTTAATACCACTATTATCATCGATGCTGAAAACATTGAAGGATATTTTTTAAATGAATATTTCCAACTTTTTGAAAAATCCTTTGGTTTGAATGACTGATATATAACTGAACCATCTATCCAAAGTCTTGTCAATATCCATATTATTAAAATGAATAAAGCTGGCCAAAGATATTTGATTAACATTGTTATTGATTGCGTGCTCATTGCTACGGATATTTGTGATATATTGTAAAAAATTGTTAAAAGCATTGCTGAGATGCAAAAAACATCTAATAATAAATATGGGAGCCATATCCTTGGTTTAATACTGAATAAAAAACTCTCTTTTATTATTTTTGACCAATCTATCTTCATAACTCGTATTTAGAATTATTTCTTTATAAAGATTTTCAAATGAATTATAATTTATGAAAACACCTATATGTAGCATATGCCTTGGTTCTGACATCCTTTGCAAAGCATGCAAAACAAAACTTGATAATGGGCTTATTTCAAATAGTGATGTGAATATATCAAGGATTGTTTATGATCTCTCTAAGGAAATAAAATCTTTGGATAAGGTAACCATAGAAAAGATTATAGAAACTGACAATTTTGTTGTTATAATTTGTGGAAAAGGTGATACACCTAATATGATCGGAAAGGGCGGGATAGTTGTGAAAAAACTTTCAAAGATTATTAAAAAAAATGTGAAAATTGTGGAAAAGGCTGATAATATGAAAGATTTTGCACAAAAACTTTTTTACCCTTTACACGTATTAGGTATTAATATTGTGTATAAACCAGAAGGGGATGCATATAAAATAGTTTTGGCTCATAGAAAGGTTCCAATAGAAAAATCCCTTGTTGATGTTCTAAAAATTGTTTTTGGTAAGGAAGTAATAATTGATTATCATGAAAAGGATAGTGGTGGTTGATAAAGAGCTTTGTAAGTTTGAGAAATGTAAATATAAATGTGCAAAAGTATGCCCTTTGAATAGATCTGGAAAAGAGTGTATAAAACCTGATCCTGAAAAAGGCTTTCCTGTTTTTGATGAGGATCTATGTATTGGATGTGGTATATGTGTTAAAGCATGTGAAAATTTGAATTTTAATGCAATAAGCCTTGTTAATTTACCAAAGGAGCTTGATCAACCTGTTCATAGATATGGGAAAAATGGTTTTGCCATTTACAGGCTTCCTATACCAAAAGAGAAGATGGTTGTTGGATTAATAGGTGCAAATGGTATTGGAAAAACAACTGTTTTGAACATATTATCAGGCAAAATAAAACCGAATGCTGGAATTCCATATGGTGGATGGGATATTATAATGGAAAAATTTAAAGGGACTGAGTTGCAGAATTATATAGAAAAATTGAAAAAAAGCGAAATAAAAATAGGATACAAGCCACAGAATATAGATGCTATACCAAATTTATGGAAAGGGAGTGTTAAAGAGTTTTTTGAAAATTTTTGCGATGAAATAAAAGATAGTGTTATTGATAATCTTTCTATCAGAAATGTGCTTGATAAAGATGTTAATGAGCTTTCAGGAGGGGAGCTTCAGCTTGTTGCTATAGCGGCTGTATTGATGAAAAGATGCGATCTATATTTTTTTGATGAACCATCAAGCTATCTTGATGTAAAACAAAGATTTTTGGTTTCAAAAGAGATAAGAAATCTTGCAAAAAATAACGTTGTTATGGTTGTTGAACATGATTTAGCAATATTAGATTATTTGAGTGATCAAATCCACATATTTTATGGAAAAAGGGGTGTTTTTGGTGTTGTTTCAAAGCCATATAGTGTTAGGAATGGGATAAATACATATTTAGAAGGCTATATAAAAGAAGAGAACGTAAGGTTTAGGGAAAATTCCATATTTTTCAGCAAAAGGGCAAAAATTTCTGAGAAAAACAAGGTTTTTTTAAACTTCTCAGGATTTGAAAAATCTTTTAAAGGCTTTAAGCTTGAAACAGAACCTGGTGATCTTTATAAAGGCGAAGTAATAGGTATTTTAGGACCAAATGCAGCAGGAAAGACAACATTCATTAGGATGCTCGTAGGTGAATTAAATCCGGATAAGGGCTTTTGTATAAAAGGTTATAAAATTTCATATAAGCCTCAAAGATTGGTTTTAAATAATGAAGAATGCTTTATGACTGTTGGGGAGTTTTTATCTGGATGTAAAAAAACCGAGCTTTTTCCTGAAAATCTTATGGAGAAGCAAATGGGTTCTCTATCCGGTGGAGAACTTCAATGTGTTTTTATAACAAAGGCTTTGGGTTCAGAACATGATATACTATTTCTTGATGAACCTTCTGCTTTTCTTGACGTGGAACAAAGGCTTTTAATGGCAAAAATTATAAGAAATCATGTAGAGTCGAAAGAAATTTCGGCTTTTGTCGTTGATCATGACCTTCAGGTTATCGATACAATATCTGATAGAATAATGGTTTTTGAAAGAAATGTTTCAAATGGATTTGGACATAGGCCGTGCAGTCTTCACGATGGTATGAATATGTTCTTGAAAAATCTTGATATAACATTTAGAAGAGATCCTCATACAGGCAGGGCAAGGGTAAACAAACCATATTCACAAAAAGATATGGAACAGAAAAAGATAGGGGAATATTATTATATGGGGTGATTTTACATAGCATTAATGTATGGGGCTATAGCCTGTGTCACGTGCTCTAAGTGTAGCGAAACGGAATGAGAGTGTAGTGTAGTTTGAGGCGTTAGCCGAGAAAGTCTGCCATAACCCGCTGCCATTTTTGAGAAATCCACTCAGCAAATTTTGTCGCAAAAGAATCCTTGTTTCTTTGATTTCTCCATTCTTGGTATTCATCAAAAGTCATTTCTGCTAAAGTTTTATTCGCATCTTTTGGGATGAAAACTAAGAACAATTTACTCCAACAATAATCTCGCATTTCACCCCGTGGAAAATTGGAAAGCAAACCCTCTACATTTGATTCAAAACATACAGGTTCGGATAGAGTGTCATCTAAATATGCTAAACAATTCCTAAATTCACAATCTCATGGTTTTCCATCAACCAGTTTTAAAATGTCCTCAATACCAATCGTTTCAAGAACAAAATTTACAAACGCTTTTGGAAAACCATTTAAAGAGTGGATATAAAACCCAAAGTCTAAAACGATACAAGGTTTTCTGATTTTCTTGTAAGCAAACAAAACTTTTTCTTTCGCAATTTCTCTCAAATCATCGCTTCGTGGTTCTGGCAACTCAAGCGGATAATGAACTACTCAATTCCATATTGTGACAAAGTATTGCGTACAGAATTGACTTTTCCTTTGTTTGTTGTAACAAAGTAAACTTGATTCATACAATAATGATTTCTCACTAAATTATAAATCTTTTTTTTCAATAGGTGGGTGGAGGCGGATTGCACATAACTGAAGTTATACACAATCGTGGGCTTCGGGGCTTACTCAAATTTTCCTTCACCAATAAATGATGTCCAAGATTTAAATAGTAGATATACTTCTCTATGACCTTCACTTTCAGATACACATCCACAATATCGTCTTTTTTTCTATTGTACGTCTTTTCTAAAGCATTCATAATTCCGCATTCAAGTAAATGCAACATTATAGAGAATTATAAACATTATTTTCTGCTTTGCATATTATAACCTAAAAATCTGAGATCTTCAATTGAAGCCGCAAATGGCTTTTTCACACTTTTATGCTTCATACTTCACATCCATTAAACCCCTTAGAATTTCTAATCTTTTGATCGGATAAAGTTAATGGGGGGAGTATGAAGATGCTATCGGCCTTATATAATTTCCATAAGAAATTTACAGAAATTCATAAAATCTTCATTTGTGGCCGACTTATGCTTGTTTTTTAATTTTCCAAAGGAAATGAAGGGGTGTGAATTTCACATTCTTCATAATCTTAAAACTTCTATTAAAAAAGGTGTCAGACCTGAGAAGTATATTATTGTTGGGAATAGAAGAAATCCCATCAAATTTGTTCTTCTAACACCTACTGAAACACACAAAATACCAAGAAAAATTCCTATTAGACATATAAAAAGGCCATAAAAACCTGAAAAAATAAAAACAATGATTAAAAGTGTTAAAATTATTACAAAAGTCATAAATTTGTAGTTAACCTCTCTTATACGGTTTATTACCAATTTTCCTACTTTTAGTGTTAATATTGCTGATATGAAAGCTGTCATTGCTGCTATTGTTATAACTATAAGAAGATCTTTAAGGCCTGTATTTTCTATTATTTCTGACAAAGCCCACGCTGCTCCTGACCTTGTTTTTCCTATGAGATATAGTGATATGAACGTGAAGATTATATTGGACGTATTTATCCCTCCAAGAGCTGTTAGAAACTCCTTTGTTTTTGCCTTTAGTGTTTGTGCTGCCATCACACCTGCTTGTGAAGATCCTATTCCTGGTAATATACCTACTATAAAACCTGCAAACCATCCTATAAAACTGCTTTTAAACCAGTCACATTTTATTTCCTTTGGAATTGTTTGTTTTGGAATTTTTGATATCGTCATAAAGCTTACTAACATTGTACTAATGCCGAAAAGACCTGTGAGTGAAGGAAAAATGACATTTTCAGATGGAAATGAATTCAAAACAAGAAAACCGAATGTGCCTGAAAGAAGAAATATTAAAAATGCCCATAATCTTCTTTTTTGTGTAAGAATCATCCATATAACAACAATTCCTAATAAAAAATGTATATAATCATGAACAAAGCTGTATATAATTGGTAAAAAGTAAAGAATTACCGGAAGTGTGAATAAGGTCAAAATAACAGCACCAAGCCCTCCCATAACTGTCATAAATAGGGCTTCATATCCTCTTCCTTTTATGAGCATCTTATGTCCGGGTAAAACAGATAAGCAAGAATCTTCCTCAGGAACACCAAAAAATATGGAAGGTATGAAATCAAAAAATGTGTTTGAAACCGCAATTGATACTATGAAGGCAAGAGAGGAATATAATGAAAAATTGGAGAATAAAAAAGGCAATGAAAGAACTATGATAAAAACCGTATTTGGATGTATTCCTGGTACAAGGCCTATAAATAAACCGAAAATCACACCCAAACCAATAAAAAACAAAATTTCGAGCATTTTATTGTAAAATTTAATATTTATTTTTTAAATCTTTTGTCGATTAATATTATTATGGCTGACGAACTTAATCTTGCAAAAAATAAGGTTGCAAAAGAAATAATAGCTGATGTTGTGCTTTCTGAAGAGCCGGAAAAGGTTTTAAAAAAATGGAGAAATATATTTGGCTTTTCACAAAAAAAGCTTGCAAATTATCTTGGTATAACATCCTCTGTAATCTCTGATTATGAATCTGGAAGAAGAAAATCTCCTGGGATAAAGGTTATAAAAAAGTATGTTGACGGTCTTCTATCTTTAGATATAAAAAGGGGTGGGAATGTTATAAAAAGTTTTTCACACTCCTTTCAAACAGAAACACTTTCTAAAGCCATTATAGATATTGCAGAGTTTTCATTGGGTATGAAAATTCAAGAGTTTTGTAAGGTCATAAATGCGGAGATTGTTACAAAAGATATTTCAAGTATTGATAGGGAAATATATGGATATACAGTAATAGACTCTATAAAAGCTATTTCTGAAGTACCATTTGATCAATTAATAAGAATATATGGTACTACTACACAAAGGGCTTTGATCTTTACAAAGGTTTCGACAGGAAGGACACCAATGGTTGCTATAAAACTTACAAACCTTCAGCCGGGTCTTGTTGTTTTGCATGGAGTAAATCAAGTAGATGAGGTTGCAGAGCATATAGCAAAAGCAGAAAACATACCTTTAGCCTTATGTAGAATCGAAACTGTTGAAGGTATGCTTGAAAAACTTAAAAGTATAAAATAATTATTCAACTTTTTTTATCTCACAATTCACATTTTCATTAATCTCTATTATTCCATAATATCCTTCAAAAATAGGACCTGGATAAAACATTTTTGTATCTCCTAAGCTATCAATCCCTCCTCTCTCATGTATGTGTGCTGATATTGCAAGTATCGGCTTTTTATTTTCAATAAATGATCTTATTGCCTTCGAACCAACATGTTTATTATTTGGAATTTCATCAAATCTTGTATTAAATGCTGGGTTGTGCGTAACGAGTACAAACCTGTTTTTTATGTTTGGCTCTATTTTTTTGAAACAATCCTCTATCTCACTTTCTGAGGGCTCAAATTTTGTATGAAAAGGTGTTTCTGCACCACCAAAGCCTACGAAATCTATATTATTAAATGTTTTAACACAACCGTGTAAATTAACTCCGTATTCTTCAAATATATCGATTATTTCATATGGATCATGATTCCCTGGGACACAAAGAACTGGTTTTTTGAGGCTTAACAGCTTATGTATTATAAGCTCTGCTATATCAAGTTGGCTAAATCCTTCTGGTGTGTTAAATATGTCTGTGAAATCTCCTGGGCATATAATAAGATCTACATCATCCTTTATTCCATGTATAAGTTTTGACAAATTTTCTATTTCACCATGTATGTCTGCTACCAAAAGTATTTTCATAATAATAAATTGTATGCAAAATTAATAAGTTAATTTTTATTTTCAAAAATTATTTTGTCCGTGGCAAGATTGTATATAGCACAGCTTGATTTTTCAGTTGATATTATAACAACGCCTTTATAATTTTCCTTCCAGTTCAAATTATTAGATACTATCCAAAATATTTGGGGTACGTTCTCTATAACAATAGAGTCTATTTCATTTAGATCAAAAGGCAGCGACCTTTTTCTTAAATATAATATTGCCTCGTTTTTATCAACATACCTTTTCGGTTTATAAACCAAGATTGTTATCTCATCATTATCCTTTTTTATATTCACCCATTCTACATTCCTATTTAGTTTTGCTGTTTTTTCACCCTCTTCTATATCATAACCTATTATGACATCTGCGGGCCTTTTTTGACAATTAAATAAAATATCAATGTCTATTAAACTTGGTTTGTTTATAAGTGGTATGTCTGGAAATATTATCTCTTTTGGGAAAATTTTATTGTCTTTGCAAAACCCCTTTACACCGATAACATCATCAATTTCTATTGTGCCTGTTTCAGCAATAACCTCTACTCTGCCTGTTAAATCCTCTATTATGAAACCTTTTTCTGTTATCTCTTTTACAACACCAACTATGCATATTTCAGATGCTAATGATGCTACTTTATTTATAGAGATTGCCTGTGTTTTATTAAGAATTATATCTCTTAATATTTCATAGCGTTTTCTATAAAATTTTGTCACATCAATAACAGAAAGCTTTTTTTTCCTTTCTGTTTTTTTAACAGAAACCTCTGTATTCTCCTCCTCTTGTTTTTTTGATGGTTTTATATATGATTCTAGTATTTTTTTATAATTGGATTCGTTTATTTTTTCAAACTCCTCTGGTGAGAGCATTATTCCATGCTTTAAAAATTCTCTTAAGATTTCTCTTTTTTCCATAAGTATAAATAAGCAAATAAGAATTAAAGCACAAATTCTTTGCTTAATAAATCCTCTATCTTTTCTATAAGCTTATTGGATAAATTGAGATTTATCTCCCTTGTCCTTCCATATCTTCCTTTTGATATAACCTTTGCATTCACAAGGCCGATCATATCAAGCTCTGAAATAAGATCAGAAACCCTTCTTTGTGTAAGTTGCTTAAGCCCATTCTTTTTACATATTTGTGCATACTGATCAAAAATGTCACCTGTTTGTATGTTTTTCAAACCATTTCTATACTGATTTAAAATTGCAAGAAAAACTGCCTTTGAGTGCTTTGGCTGAGTTTTTATGATCTCTATTGTTTTGTCTGTATCAAGCCTTGATTCTGCTTCATCAACATGCTCTTCTGTTATTACGCTAAAACCTCTTCTTTCAGCTATCTCTCCTGCAACACGCAAAAGATCTAATGCTTTCCTCGCATCTCCATGCTCTTGAGCAGCCAAAGCGGCACATTTAGCTATAACACTATCTGGTACGGTTTCTGGGTAAAAAGCTAAGGAAACCCTTTCCTTTAAAATATCCTTAAGCTCGTTTGCATTATATGGTGGGAATATAACCTCCTCTTCTGATAGGCTCGATCTTACACGGGGATCTATATTATCAATAAAAGATATGTTGTTTGAAATCCCGATTATTGTTAATTTGCTTTTTTTCAATTCCTGATTTATCCTTGTAAGATTATATAATATACCGTCTCCTATTTTGCTTACAAGAGCATCTATTTCATCAAGAACTAGAATCACATTTTGTTCTTTAGCATCCAAAAGTTGGTAGAATTTTTGATAAAGTCTGTCTGTTGGCAGGCCTGTATATGGGACCTCTTCACCAAAATTATATATAAGTTGAGAAAGTAACCTATATTCTGTATCTGAGACCTTTCTCATTTTACAATTTATATATATTGTTTTTATGTTCTCTGCTGTCCCGTTGTTTTGTTTTGCTGTTTCCATAAGTTTTTCAATAACATGATTTGTGCATAAAGATTTTCCTGTTCCTGTTTTTCCATAAATAAAAATGTTTGATGGCTTTTCATTCCTTAATACAGGGGCTAATATAAGGGCTATTTGCTCTATCTGTTTTTCTCTATGGGGGATGTTGTTTGGTGTGAATTTTATTGTTAGAATATCTTTATCCTTAAATATTTTTTTGCCATTCGTATAATTTTGAAATATGCTCATTAATGATATTTGACCCATAATATCCCCTTATTTTCATATGGAGTATATATTTAAATGTTTTGTTTCCTATGGAAAAATTATAACATTGTTATATGAAATATAGGTAAATTTCTTTTGGAAACAAGATCAAATTCGTTTTATTTTCCATAGGAAATTGAGGTCTCATATTAGGAAATGGTTTTTTATCCTGCAAAAATTTCCTCTATCTGAGCAGAATAAAAAGCTAAAACCCATCCATAAACACCATAACAAAGTAAGGAGCATAGAGTTCATTCGACGAGTGTTTGTCCCTCAAGATACTGAATTACATCATCCAAAATTTGATTTATCATATCAATTTCTTGTTGTGTAGTAAACTCACCATGATAATATCTAAAATCATGATGCCTAAACTGTTCAATTTTTTCTACAACTTGAGAATCATTAATTACACCATCATAAACAGCAGCAGAAAGTGTTACAGCCAAGCCACAGATATAATTACCCTTTACATTTGTAATTATCACCGAGAAAGCAGCCTTTTTCATCAATATAGCCAATTTCCAACATCTACATCCAGCAAATCATCTCGATAATCATCTCTAAAATGTTTAAACCCGCTAAGGTAATACTTTGGCAATGTTCCATTTTCTCTGGCTTCAAAACAGGGTCTCCATGATTCTGGAACACTTTCAATATCAATTTTTGGCCTCTCCTGTTTTTTAATATTCATAAGAGTTTATAAGACAGCCACCTGAATTTCGTTGAACAATTATTAAACTCTATTTAGTAGAGGTAGAATCAAAGCGGACGGTAGTGTCTTATTTATTGTTTAAACCCTCAATTTATCTAAAATTGCCTCTATTCTGTCTAAAGCTTCTTTAATTTTGTTCATACTTGTTGCATAACTTAGTCTTATATAACCTTCTCCACATCTGCCGAATTCTGTTCCGGGCACTACAGCAACCTTTGCCTCCTCAAGAAGGAATTTTGCAAAATCGTATGAAGAAACACCAAAATCCTTTATATTTGGGAACAAATAGAATGTACTATTTGGTTCAACACATCTAAAACCAGGAATATTTTTGACCCTTTTATAAATATATTTTCTCCTTACATCATAATCCCTTCTCATTCTTTCAACACATTCTTGATCACCTTTTAAAGCCTCTAAGGCAGCAACCTGGCTAATTGTAGGAGCACAAAGGGTTGTGAAAGTATGAAGCTTTACCATAGCTTTTATAATCTTTTCAGGTCCTGCTGCATACCCAATTCTAAAGCCAGGCATTGCATATGTTTTTGAAAATGTTTGAAAAGTGACAACGCGATCTTCCATACCATTCAGAGAACCAATAGAAATATGCTTTACACCATAAACAAGTTTTTCATAAGCCTCGTCACTAAGTACAAGAAGATCATATTCAACAGCAAAATTAGCAATGTCTTCAAGCGTCTTCTTTGTAAAAACAATACCTGTTGGATTTGGCGGGGTATTTATTATTATAACATTTGTTTTCTCAGGTATTATCATCTTTTTTGCAGTTTCAACATCAAATTGAAAATTGTTCTCTTCATATAATGGTGTGCAAATTGGCATGCCATTTAGAATCTCAACCATGGGTTTATATGCAAGAAAACCAGGATCAGGGATCATAACACCTTCTCCAGGATCTATCGTACACATTAAAGCAAGCAAAATACCTTCGGTTGAACCGGTTGTTACGATGACTTGATCCTCGCTAACATTTATCTTGTTTTCCTTTGCAAGCTTTTCAGCAATAGCTTTTCTAAGATCTTCCCTTCCGGCTGGTGGGGAATAATGTGTATAACCTTCATCAAGCTTCTTCTTTGCAAAATCTATAATATGATGTGGTGAATCAAAATCAGGTTCTCCAGGACCAAGAGAAATTATGTTCTGCTCTTCTTCAGCAATTTTTATGAGCTCGCCAATTGTTGAGATCGGAAGCTCTTTCTCCCTCTCAGAAACAATATCACGAAGCATATTTATATATTGGGTGAGGTTAAATAAAAATTCTGGATATGCATGGATATTTTCTAAGTTTCGTCCTGATAACTTTACCTATCTAACTTCACTTCTTTATTCAGTCCATTCAGCCTCCAGCCATATCTTATTCTTCAAATTTTCATTTAGGGTTCAAGGGATCTTCTTCACAACTTTTCATAATGCGATATATAGTTGCAATTATTGTGGGCCTTAAATTTCACCTTAGCAAGAATTTGAATTCAGAAATTACTAAGATTCGTGCTTTAACGACACACTTTTATATTCACCCTTCTTACATAAGCCTGCCATCCATGATAGCTCTCAACCAGCTTTTTATAAGACACCAATCCATTTTCATATTGCTCATTTTTCTTGAAAAGAATTTCGCTCTTTTTGATTTTACCTGTTTCTAAAGGCTTTTCAATTTGTTTAAGCTCAATTTTGTCCCATTTACCTCTCCAACAAGTAAGGTTTAAATTTCAATATAAAGCTTTTCGCTGCTAAGCACGATACGAAGTTTCCTTATGAAAAGCAATTAACAACCGATAAACAACTTCATTTCATCCGACCAAAAATTGCTTTTTCTCTTATTTTCTTTAAATTTTTTCACAATTAAAAATAAGATCCTCTGCTAAACAAAGCAATTTCGAGATCATTTTTCTAATTGTTTTCCTAAGCACACTATCATAAGGATTGTGTATAAAATCTCCAGAAATTTTTAATATCTTAAATTTGTTGTCAACCAAAAACTCTTTCGGCTTTATAAGTAAAAACCTTTATGTGACCGCAAAAAGCAAAAAAATTCTGTTCCAAAAAGAGGCGAGATTAGGAGTTGTTATTATTAAAAACCACCTTAATATCCTGTATACCTCTGAAATAAAATAATCTGTATTAAATGTATGCTCTATTACTTCACCACAAAAAATTAAGTCAAAAAAATTGTCCCTAAAAGGCAAACCAATTTCAACATCACAAACCACCCAATCCCCGCTTTTATCCATACCTTCAGATATTATATTTAACCCAATGGATCTCGATTTTGTTGCTTCCTTCAAAAATCTCGTCATCCTAGGATCGCATCCTGTGTCTAGTGAATTGCTTATTTTTCTCCCGAATTTAAAAACAAAACTCAATGCCTTTTCTAGCCGAATTTTATGAGCATAATCTAATTTATCACTTTTATACCCACTTCCATATCTTCTTTCATTGAATTTTTTCTTAAAATCATATCCACTGAAAATATATATGTTTTCAATAGGAAACCTTTTCCAACATTTGCAAATCAAAAAGTTGTTTTTAAGAAAAAGATCAGATTTGCAATATTTGAATGCATTTTTAAAAACCGATTTTTATCCAACCGAAACAATTAACAGCAGTTTAATATAAATTTAATACAATTAACTAATATGAGCCTCGATACATTTTTTAATCCAAAATCTGTTGCTGTGATAGGAGCATCAAGAGAGGAAAAAAAGATAGGTCATATTATTCTAAAAAATTTTATAAATGGTTTCAAAGGAAAGATCTTTCCTATCAATCCAAAAGCAGATGAAATAGAAGGTTTAAAATGCTATCCAAAAATCTCAGAGATAAATGAAGAAATAGATCTTGCTGTCATAGCAATTCCAGCACAGTTTGTGCCGGATGTTCTTGAGGAATGTGGAAGAAAAGGTGTGAAATCTGCAATTATTGTTTCAGGTGGTTTTAAAGAGGTTGGAAGAGCAGATCTTGAAGAAAGGCTAAAACAAATTGTTAAAGAATATGGAATAAGGGTAATAGGACCAAACGGACTTGGGGTTTTTGATCCATATACAGGTGTGGATACAATTTTTAACCCAAGAGAAAAACTTCAGAGACCTGAGAAAGGTGTAATAGGATTTGTTTCTCAATCAGGAGCTACAATGTCTGTTATATTGGATTGGATGGCACTTAAAGACTATAAACTATCAAAAGCCATATCGTATGGAAATGCTGTTGATGTTGATGAATCAGATCTTATAGAATATCTAAATCAGGATGAAAAAACAAAAGTGATATGCGTTTATATTGAGGGTGTGAAAAATGGAAGAAAATTTTTCAATACGTTGAAAAAGGTAAAAAAGCCGGTCGTTGTCCTAAAAGCAGGGGTAACAGATGCTGGAAAAAAGGCAGCAACAACCCATACAGGTTCTTTGGCAGGGGAAGCTGAAATCTACAAAGCAGCTATTAAACAGGCAGGAGCAATAGAAGCGAAAGATCTTGAGCAGATTTTTGATTTTGCAAGGGTTTTGGCAGCACAACCATTACCAAAAGGAAACAGAGTTCAGATAATAACTGATGGTGGCGGATTCGGTGTTTTAACAAGTGATTATATTGTAAAAAGTGGGATGAAGGTTGCTCAATTAAGTGAGAAGAGTAAGGAAAAGCTTAGGAAAATTGTACCACCGCATGCTAATCTTGAAAACATGATAGACCTTACAGGTGATGCAACAAAAGAGATGTATAGAATTTCATTAGAAACATCACTTGAAGATGAAAATGTAGATATGATAGCATTGATATTACTCCCACAACCACCAATGATAAATCCTGATATAGTTGATGCTGTTAAAGAGGTTTTTGAAAAAGCTAAGAAACCGATAATAGTTATTTCAGCTGGTGGTGAATATACAGAAAATCTTAAAAAATCGCTTGAAGAAAACAATATACCAACATTCTCCTATCCGGAAAGAGCAGTAGAGGCTATGAGAGCGCTTTATGAGTATGCGCATTCAAATTTATAAATTATGCTAATGTTTAATTCTAATTATGCAGGAAACAGAAGAGATAGATGTCTTTTTGAAAGAAGAAAAGATATATTATCCAAAAGAGCACATTGTTGAAAAGGCAAATGTCAAAAACTATGAAAAAATTAGAGAAGAGGCTGCAAAAAATCCTGAAAAGTTTTGGGAAGAAGCTGCAGAAGAGCTTTTTTGGTACAAAAAATGGGACAAGGTTTTAGATTCAAGTAGAAAACCATTTTTTGAGTGGTTTGTTGGAGCAAAATGCAACATAGTCGCAAATGCGATAGACAGGCATTTGAATAATAAAAAGGATAAAATAGCAATTATATGGGAAGGTGAGATAGGAGATTCAAGGAAAATAACATATTCTGAGCTAAATAAAGAGGTTTGTAAATTTGCAAATGTTTTGAAAAACCTTGGAATAAAAAAAGGTGACAGGGTTACAACATACCTTCCAAACATACCGGAGCAAATAATAACAATGCTTGCATGTGCTAAGATAGGAGCTGTACATAGTGTTGTTTATGCTGGTTTTAGTTCAGGCGCTTTGAAAGAAAGGGTAAATGATGCAGAATCAAAAATAATTGTGACTGCTGACGGAAGTTATAGAAATGGAAAAATAATACAACTAAAAGAAATTGTTGATGAGACAGTCAAAGAAACACCAAGTATCAAGAATGTAATTGTTGTAAAAAGGATTGGAAGGGAAATTAAAATGAATGAAAAAGACTTATGGTGGCATGAACTTATAGAAAAGGCTGATGAAAAGTGTGAGACAGAGATTATGGACGCGAATGATATACTTTTTATATTATACACCTCAGGCACAACAGGAAAGCCAAAAGGGGTTGTACATGTTCATGGAGGTTATATGGTCGGGATTTCAAGAACATTGAAATGGGTTTTTGATATAAAGGATGATGATATTTTTTGGTGTACTGCAGATCCTGGATGGATAACAGGTCATAGCTATGCTGTATATGCACCTCTTATATTGGGCATAACATCTGTAATATTTGAAAGTGTTCCAACTTATCCAAATCCGGATAGATGGTGGGAGATTGTTGAAAAATACGGTGTAACAATATTTTATACAGCACCTACTGTTATAAGAACGCTCATGAAATTTGGTGAGGAATGGGTAAATAAACATGAAATGAAAAGTTTAAGGCTTTTAGGAAGTGTTGGCGAACCGATAAATCCGGAAGTATGGGAATGGTATTATAAATTTGTTGGAAAAGGAAGATGCCCTATAATGGATACATGGTGGCAAACAGAGACAGGCATGTTTATGATAACACCTGTCCCAACAATCCCACTTAAGCCAGGATCAGCAACACTACCATTCGCAGGTATAGAGGCAGATGTTTTTGATGAAAAAGGCAATTCTGTTCCTGTAGGCAAAGGAGGTTTCCTTGTTATAAAAACACCATGGCCATCAATGCTAAAAACAATTTACAAAGATCCAGAAAAATATAAAAAAATATACTGGGAAAAATTTCCTGGTGTTTATCTTACAGGGGATGTTGCAAGAAAGGATAAAGATGGCTATTTCTGGCTTGAGGGAAGGGCAGATGACGTTATAAAAATAGCAGGCCATAGAATAGGCACAGCAGAAATAGAATCCGCATTTGTAAGCCACCCCGCTGTTGCAGAAGCAGCTGTTATAGGAATACCACATGAAATAAAAGGCCAGGTTGCAAAAGCATTTCTAATTTTGAAAAAAGGTTTTGAGGGAAGCGATAAGCTTAAGGAGGAATTAAAACAGCATATAAGAAAAGAGCTCGGACCAATGGTTATAATAGGAGATATAGAATTTGTTGATAAACTTCCTAAGACAAGATCAGGGAAAATAATGAGAAGGGTTTTAAAAGCAAAAGAACTCGGTATTGATTTAGGAGATCTATCAACATTAGAAAGCTGAAATACCAATCTTTAAATATAAAAATTCACCAACCCCCTGTCTATATTCAAAATTTTCCTGTTTCTTAAGGATCATAAACCATTCGCATATTACACCAAATCCACTACATGATATAGTTTTAGAAGCATGGGGAAGATCTTAGTAAAACACTTAATAGGATCGAGAAAAAAAATAGACAGCTTGAAAAAGCAGAGAAATGATTAAGAGAAAAACAAGAGGTCGGAGAATAAGTGTAAATAAAAGCGTTCTTTGTAATTCTTTTGAAGAAGATTTCCCAGAAATGAACGTTATAACCTAATAATCTTGAGTCTCCAGCTTCCAAAAAAATTGATAGAATGGATTCTAATTATCAGCTAATAGAACAAAAACAAATCAAATTTTTAGCTTTCTGTGATTCAATTATAGAATCTCTTGATCCTCAGCACAAAAATTTTTGTGAAGAAGTAGGAAGATATGTACCACCGCTAAGAAGATATGTTGACGATGATGGAACAGTTCACGACCCAAATTATCGATTACCAACCCATAATCCTGAAAATTATACAAGAAGCGGTATTTATAAACTGAAATTTAATGAGATGTGGAAAGAACCCGGATTTCGGGAATTTGAGGCAAAATTCAGTTTATTAACCTTTTAACCAAATCTAATTTGTGAAGAGGAGAAAAGTTATTATAATGGGTGCTGCTGGAAGGGATTTTCATAATTTTAATGTTGTTTTCAAAAACGATCCCAATTATGAAGTTGTCTGCTTTACTGCAGCGCAGATCCCTTATATATCAAACAGGATTTATCCAAAAGAGCTTGCTGGAAAATTTTATCCGAAAGGGATCCCTATTTATCCTGAAGATGATTTAGAAAAACTTATAAAAAAACATAAAGTCGATGATGTTGTGTTTTCATATTCTGATGTAAGCTACGATTACGTTATGAGAAGAGCAGCTTTAGTGAATTCATGCGGTGCTAATTTTGTCCTTTTAGGAGCTGAAACAACAATGATAAAATCAAAAAAGCCCGTCATCTCTATTTGTGCTGTTAGAACAGGTTGTGGAAAAAGCCCAACAACAAGAGCAGTAGTTGATATATTGAAAAAATTTGGGAAAAAACCAGCAGTTATAAGACATCCAATGCCATATGGAGACCTAAAAAAGCAAGCAGTCCAAAGATTTTCTAAATACGAGGATTTTGAAAAGTACAAATGCACCATAGAGGAGATGGAAGAGTACGAACCATATATTGAAAAAGGTATAAAAATATTTGCAGGTGTTGATTATGAAAAGATATTAAAAAAAGCAGAAAAGGAAGCTGACATAATTGTATGGGATGGTGGAAATAATGATACACCTTTTTACAAACCTGATTTACACATTGTTTTAGCAGATGCAAGAAGGCCAGGGCATGAAATATCATATTATTCAGGAGAAGCAAACATAAGGCTAGCTCACGTGATAATAATAAATAAAATAAAAACTGGTAAAAAGAGTGACATAGACATCATTGAAAAAAACATAAGATCTTTGAATAAAAATGCTCTGATTTTGAAAACAGATATGAAAAGGGTTGTTGAAAAACCAGAGATTTTAAAGAGCAAAAATGTCCTTGTGATTGAGGATGGACCAACAATAACGCACGGAGGACTAAGCTATGGAGCAGCTTATTTGGTTGCAAAAGAAAATGGTGCAAAGATTATTGATCCAAGACCTTATGCAATAGGTTCTATCAAAAAGGCATTTGAAGAATATAAACACATAGCAGAGGTTCTGCCAGCCCTTGGTTATAGTAAAAATCAGATGAAAGAACTTGAAAAGACAATAAATAAAGTACCATGCGATGTTGTTGTTATAGGAACACCGATTGATCTAAGCAGGTTTTTGAAAATAAAAAAGCCATTTATAAGGGTCAAATATATGTTAGAAGAATCAAAAGAACTTGAAAAAATTATTAAAAAATTTTTAAGAGATTTGTAAAGCCTTTTCGATATCCTTTACCTTCTCAACAGGTGCGCATACTGTTAAAACATCACCTTGTTTTATTACAACATTTGGTTTTGGCAATAAAAATTCACCCTTCCTATAAATACAGCATATTATAAACCCTTTTTGAACATCCTTCACACTTTTGTCTAAGAAATCTGATTTATCAGTGATATTTATTTCAAATATCTCTGCTTTATCACCTGCTGTAAAGTTTAAAAAATTCGTTCCAGATTTTTCCAAAGCTTTTTTGAATAAAGAAACGACACTTATTGTTGTGTTAATTAGTTTTGAGATTCCAAGCTCTATGAATATATTTTGATTAGATGCCTGGTTAACCCTAGCTATTATATTTGGAACATTATAGGATTTTGCCAATTCACAGACCATAAGATTTACCTTATCATCACCACTCATTGCCACAACAGCATCAACATGTTTTATATCAGCATCCTCAAGTATTTCTTTAGAAGTACCATCCCCATGAAGAACAAGTGCATCAAGTTTTGTTGCAAGTTCCTCGGCCCTTTTATCGTTATTCTCTATTATAACAACATCATTCTTTTCCTTTATCAAAATCTCTGCAAATTCCTCTACAAATCTGTCACCACCGACGATGATAACCTTCATAATTATTAATTAATAATTTTACCTAATATTTACCATACCCATACAGTCATTGTCAAAAAATTATAAACACCAACATTGCTATCATAAACAATACCTTTTCTTATAACCTCTGCTTTTGAAACATTTGCAGGTACATCAGGACCACAATAAAATTCTTCAGTAGTTGTGTTGATATATACTCTGAAATAGTGGGGTATTACAACGCCATATGTTGTTGTATCATCAAGGTCGAATTTTTTTCTCAAATTATGATAATTTTGATGACAGTCATCTATAAATTCATTTATTTTTTCATAATTAAAAACAGGCCATTCAGATGCAAGACCAGATTTGCTTGCTAAGATTTCTGATATTTTTATTGCTTTGCTGTTCAATCTGTCTATGTAAGATCTGCTTCTAAAATCAGCAACATTTGTATTCATTGTATTTATGGCATAAACAACAACACCAAAGAATATAATCCCTGCAATAAGAAATTCGAAAATCAGTTGCGCTTTCATATTATATTTTTATTCTGATAGGATAAATATAATATATGAAAAAATTGCTGTTTTCATTGTTTTTGATTTTCATAATACTTACTTCTGGCTGTACAATACCAGGAACAGACATAGAAATCCCATTACCAGATATTTTTAGCGGAAAAACAGAGGAAATGACACATGATGTAATAGTCATAGATTCTATTCAAGCAACACCATCAGATGAGGTTAGATCGCATCAGTCAATAAGACTTTTGGCATACATAAAAAACAAACAAAAACCAGAAAGCGATCCTCAAGAAAATGTGATAGTAAGGCTTTATAATGATTGTGGGATATTTGAGATTGAGACAGAATGCCCACAAGGACAGGAGATCGGAGATAATTCATGTAAAATACCTAGGATGTACCCTTTATCAACAGCAATTGTTGAATGGAAACTTATTGCAAAACCAGTTAATATAAAAACACCATGTGAAATTGGCATATATGTTGAATATGAATACAAAACACACTCAACATCTTCTGTCACATTTGTAAATAAGGAAGAAGCAGAGCAATGGGTGCTTCAAGGAAAAAAGGTGGATGAGTCAGGGACAAAGGTGATAGGAGAAGGTCCTATAAAATCTTATGTTGAGGTTAAATCCCAGCCGATAATGGTTGATACGAAAAAAACCGGTGAGGCTTCTGGTAGCAGTATATTAACATTTTGGATTGAAAACAAAGGTTCAGGCATACTTAAGGAAAGTAAATTACCGGTTGAGAATATAAAAATAACTAGTGCTGTAGAAGGCAATGAAAAGATATTGGCTAGTTTAGGAAAACAAAAAATGAGTATAGATGATTGCATAAAAAACAAAATAAGAGATAGCTATATAATGCTCATAGGTAAAAAATCCCCTATTTACTCATGTGAAATATATTTAGCTAATCCATCTGAAGTAAAAATAGAGAGTACGTATCAAATAAATTCAAACATAACATACACTTACAGGGTTGTAAAAAAGAAAAACATAGTAGTTAAACCAGAAATAGAACTTTAAGCATAAGTATAAAAATCTGTATACATAAATTAGAATTATGGTGACAAAAAATCTTTTGAAGATGGCTTTTTTGCTGTTAAGCGTTGCTGTGTTAGTTGCTTTCTCAGGTTGCGTATCTATAGGAACAACATCTTCAACAGGGAACGGTGTTGTAATAAATGTTTTTGAACCAAGACTTTCACAGATAGAGTCAGGAGAAGATGTATCATTACATATAGAAGTCCAGAATAAAGGTGAGTACAACAATGCACCAGCTGTTGCAGAACTTACAGGTATCAATCTCCAGGAATGGGGTGTTTTTGACCCATACAAAGATATGGGAAGATTACTTGCTCCAGACCCAGAATCAGGAACAGAAGGCGGCTTATCAACAGCAGATTGGGAATTAAGAGCGCCACGTCTTTTTGAGAGGCAATCTTTAACATATGAGCCGATAGCAAGGGTGTACTATTATTATGAAACAAGGGCAATAAAACCAGTACTTTTTGTCACAGCAGAAGAACTTAAGAGATTAGTTGATGCAGGTGAAGCTTTGCAATCAGATCCGACAAAAGTGACATCAGGACCTATTTCAATAGACATAACAACAGGAAAATTTGTAAAGGCAAGGGACTGGCAGAGCTCCAAATTTACACTACAAGTACACCTTTCAAATGTTGGTGGTGGCTTTGTTTTTGGTAGGGATTATCCAGTATATGTGGAAATAAAATGGCCTGATGGTGTGATGCCTGTTGGCGATTGTCCAAGAGAAATAGGATATGGATTAAGCTGGTACGAAAATACACCACCTGGTCTTATGCAACCAGCATTCGGAAGGGTTGTAAGGCTTTGGAAAAATAAAGAGACAGACATATTCTGCGAATTTCAGGTAACACAGCCACCAACAAACAGGGTCAAAAAGAATTTCGAGGTAAAGATTGGTTACATATACTATACAGATAAGCGCACAACGATAACAGTAAAAGGCACAGAGGAATTCTAAATCTTTTATTTATTTTTTACCTTATATTAATATGGATAATTTTAAATGTGTGATTATTCTTTCGATTTTAGCAATAATATTTATTTCTGGCTGTACAATACCAGGAACAGATAATGTAAGTGAGCAAAAAAGTAAAGGTCTCAATATATTGGATTTCGAGCCTGATTTTTCAGAAGTGCGTTCAGGAGAACCTGTAACACTTAAATTAAGGTTAAAAAATACAGGAACGTCCAAGGTTGAAAATGGTTTTGCAGAAGTGCTTGGCCTTGACTTTACATGGAAAGGCGATAAAGGTACAGAGGTTATAGATAATGAGGTTCTTCCTGATGAAGAGGAATGTAAATATACAAAAAAAATTATGACATTACTACCAGAGAGCCAGGGAGTTGAAGCTGGCGAAGCCATATGCACATGGAGGTATATTGCTCCAGATGTACAGAAAGGAATTTTTGTTGAGTATAAACCAAGGGTGAGGGTTTATTATAACTATTACTCTTTCGTGCAAAAGTCCATAAGCATTGTTTCAAGAAATGAGCTTAAGATGTATCAGGATCAAGGAAAGCCGCTTCCATCAGAAACTACACAAAAATCAGAAGCACCAATAAATCTTGATATGGAAATTAAAACCCCCATAAGGGTTTATGAAAATATGATAGAATTTCCTGTTGTGATAAAGATTGATAATATAGGCGGCGGTGTTGCATGCTTGGATTCGGCTTCATGTAAAAAACCTGATCCAGAATGGAATGTCCTAAACATTAAAATAGAAATGCCAGATGGTTTGACACTAAAGGATTGCGAGGAATATGATAATAAAGAGGGCAAAGTTTATCTTGTAAGAGGCAAATCACAAACTATTTCATGCAAAATTAATGTTAGGAGTGTGCCAGAAAACCTCGTTCAAAAAAACATAAAAATAACAGCCAAATATGGATATTTTGTAGAAAAAGAGACATATATTAAAGTGATAGGATGAGAAAGCAAATAATTATTTTTTTATGTTTTATTGTCATCACATCTGGTTGTTTAACACAGAAAACAGTTTTAAAAAATGGAGTTTTAATAGAGGAATTTGATGCAAGTCCATCTCAAGTATATGCAACAGAGCCTGTTCAGCTCAGGCTTAAAATAAGAAACTCAGGATCTGTTGAAGCAAAGAACATAAGATTTGAAATCTTCGGTATAGATGAAAGGGAATGGCTGTGTACAACAGATTGTCAAACCTTAGAAAGCCTGTTGCCACCTGATAAGGAAAGCAATACAGAAGGTCAGACAAAAATATGTTTATGGAACTGTAAAGCAGCTAGTTTAAAATCAACATACAAACCTGGAATAAGGATATGGTATGATTATAAGACAGATGTAGTAAGATCTTTAACAATAGTATCTCATGATGAAATTCAGAGATTACAAGACAAAAACATGCCTTTACCATCTGAGATTGTGAGTTCAACGTCTTCACCAATTTCTATCGATATTGAAATAAAAACACCACTAAGATACTGGAAAGAAAGAAATGAGATAACATTTCCTATTGCATTTAAAATAGAGAATGTAGGTGATGGAGTTTCATGCACAGGGGGGTGCGAAGAAAGGAATTGGAATAAGATATATCTGATTATAAAATCTGATATAGAGCTTTTAGATTGTGAATTAAAAACAAATGCAAATAATGAAATTCAACTTTGGGAAGGAAAACACAGAACAATAACTTGTACTGCAAAAATACGTGAAAAAACAGATATACAGCTCAAAAAAACCATAAATGTAATGGCAGAATATACATATTTTACTGATAAATTCACAACAATACAGGTTATATGAAATTCCACCCACCAAAAAATTAGGAGAAAGAAACGATGAACGAAGCAGAAAGCGCACACAGGTTTTTATTTAAAAACAGTGCCTACCTAAATGATAGTATGTTACTGTGACAAAAATGAATAACGGAAAACATTGATGTGCGGAATGCTTTGTCGCTCACCTTAACTTTATTCGGGTTACATAACACAGACTATACGGTTCACTCCATCCACCAAATCCATTTTCAACTGGATTTTATACAACCCGAAAAGTTATTTAAAATCTTTAAGGCTCCTTTGCATGCGTTTTAAACCTTTTTTATTTTCTTTATTCAACAAAATTTTTCCATAAACACCATCATATCCTGGTTCTATATTTACTTTTCCCTCCCTTATATCAATTATTAAATTGGTAATCTTTTCATCAACAACAGCCTCTAAATCACTTTTGCTTACATTCAAAAGTACATTGAATTCTGATCCAAAGGCCTTTATAAGCTTATTGTAAACATCCCAAACAGATTTTGAATAAAGGTTTTCAACACCTAAGCAAAAACCTATTATTTCCGAAAGTGGGATCAGTGAAAAAAATGGTTTGGCATTTTTAGGTACGAACCCTTCTTCCCTATCTGCTAATTCCTCAACCCTATGCAAAACGCCTATGGTTAAATACCTACCACAAACAGGGCATATATTATTTAATTTTATAGCCTCCTTAGGGCTTAGTGAGATATTGCAATTTCTATGACCATCAAAATGATATTTTCCATAAGCAGGATTAACCTCAATTGTCCCAAAAAATCCTTCCTTCGTTCTTATAGCATTTATGATACTTTTGTAATCAAGCTTTTTTAGATCAAATATGGTTGCCTCCCTTCCTATTCTCCATGGCCAAAAAGAGTGTGAATCAGAGAAAGAAACCAATGTAAATCTATCCAATTGTGAAAGCCTCCAATTCATAGGAGGATCACTTGAAAGCCCGGTTTCAAGAGCAAAAATATCTTTTGTCCTATCTTGAAAGCAGTCTTCTATCCTATCAAAACCTGATTGGCTTCCAAAAAGGCTGAACCAAGGCGTCCATATGTGTGCTGGTATTATCTCATTCCTATCATCAACACTTTTTATAATATCAACCAATTCCGGACAACTTATACCACAAACAGGTCTGCCATCAGCATCTAAATTAACACCCTTTTTTCTTAATAAACTATTTATCTGCTTTGCTGTTTCAAAACCTGGCGTGATGATTATATTATGAATTCTTCTTAATTTTTTCCCTTGACTATAAATACTTGATATCTCTGTTGATAGAATAAAATTAAACCCACCCTTTGATTTTAAAATTCCTGTTCCATCTTCGACCAAATTCTCCTCAAGGTTTTTAAGCCAAACAGGGTGTGTAAAATCGCCTGTACCAAGTATATCAAGACCCTTTATTTTTGCGTATTCAGTAAGTTTATCTATTGTTATGCCTTTGCTGGCCGCCCTGCTGTAGGAAGAATGAATGTGTAAATCAGTTATGATTTGCATAATTCTACATTGAAGTTTGTAAATAAAAACAAAGTAATATTTAAATGGGCTCGCTGGGATTTTCATTTTTTATCATACCATCTTTTTAAACTGCTGATTTGAACCCAGGACCTCCGGCTATCTTAAGCACAACTTGGTGGCCTTATAAGACCGATGCTCCAATGCTTTGCATCTCTTTAAGAGACGCATACCAAGCTGAGCTACGAGCCCACAACTATATAAATCTTTTTAAGATTTAAAAAAATATATAAATACAAGAAATTTATATAATTTCAATACCCATCCTCATCTTTCTTTCAAATAATATTTAACGAGGTGATGTGTATGAACGGAAATACGCAATTAGCAGGCCAGCCAATATTAATACTACCTGAAGGAGCTTTGAGAACAAAAGGAAGAGATGCACAAAGAAATAATATAGCTGCGGCTGTATTAGTCGCAGATGCTGTAAAAACAACCTTAGGCCCAAAGGGCATGGATAAAATGTTGGTTGATAGTCTTGGGGATGTTGTAATAACAAACGATGGAGCAACAATACTCGATGAAATGCAGATAGAGCATCCAGCAGCAAAAATGATGGTAGAGGTTGCAAAAACACAGAATGAGATAGTGGGAGATGGAACAACAACAGTAGTTGTTTTTGCAGGAGAACTTTTAAAAGAGGCAGAACGTCTTCTTGATCAACAAATACACCCTACAGTGATTACAAAGGGTTTCAGGCTTGCAAAAAACAAGGCTTTAGAAATTTTGGATGAGTTATCAACAAAGGTAACAATTCATGACAAAGATATTTTAAAGAAAATAGCAAACACGGCAATAACAGGGAAATCAGCAGAAAAGGCATCAGAAAGGCTTTCTGAACTTTGTGTTGAGGCTGTAACAAAAATAGCTGATATAAAAGGAGATGTAGTAACAATTGACAGCGAAGATGTTAAGATAGAGAAAAAACAAGGCGGATCTATTAATGACACACAGCTCATAGATGGTATAGTCCTTGACAAAGAGGTTGTTCATCCAGGAATGCCTAAGAAAATTGAGAAGGCAAAGATAGCACTTATTGATGCTGCATTAGAAGTGAAAGAACTAGAGGGTGATGCAAAAATTAACATAGATTCTCCAGAAAAGTTACAGGCTTTCTTAGATGAACAAGAAAAATCACTAAAAAATATGGTCGACACAATATTGAAATCAGGAGCAAATGTTGTTTTCTGTCAAAAAGGAATAGATGATATTGCTCAGCATTATTTGGCAAAGGCAGGCGTTCTTGCAGCAAGAAGGGTAAAGCAGTCTGACATGGAAAAATTGGCAAAAGCAACAGGAGCAAAAATAGTTATGAATATAAAGGATCTTTCACCAAAAGACCTTGGTTATGCAGGGCTTGTTGAAGAAAGAAAGATAGCAGGAGATGAGATGATATTTGTTGAGAAATGCAAAGAGCCTAAGGCAGTAACATTGCTTATAAGAGGTGGTTCAGAGCACGTTGTTGATGAGGTTGAAAGAGCAGTTGAGGATGCTGTAAAGGGTGTTGCAGCTGCTATAGAACTTGGGAAGATATTGCCAGGTGGGGGAGCAGTAGAGGTTGAACTTGCAAGAAGAATAAGGAAATATGCAGAATCATTCAAAGGAAGAGAACAATTAGCAGTTAACGCATTTGCAGATGCCTTAGAGGTCATACCAAAAAGCTTAGCAGAGAACGCTGGTTTGGACCCTATAGACAAATTAGCACAATTAAGGGCAGAACATGATAAAAACAAGGTTTCAGTAGGTCTGGACGTATTTTCCGGTGAAGTTCAGGATATGTTTAAATTAGGCGTCATAGAACCTTCTAAAATAAAAATACAGGCAATAAAATCAGCAGCAGAGGTTGCAGAAATGATACTGAGAATAGATGATGTGATATCCTCAAAAACCTCGGAAAAGGGGCCAAAAATGCCGCAAACCAGTCCTGAGGAGTATTAAATGAACGTAAAAGTAATAGAAAAGGAAAAGGAGAAGATAGTACTAGAAATAGACGGTGAAACACACACATTTTTAAATCTTTTAAGAGAGAATGTATGGAATGCTGGCGGCGAAGCATACTATATAATACAACACCCTTGTCTATCTGTTCCAAAATTTGTAGTAAAGGCAGAAAATCCTAAAAAAATACTCTATGATGCAGTAGAGCTTATAATAGATCAAGCAAAAGAGTTTGAAGAAAAATTTGATAAATGCTTAAAGAAGTAAAACCTGAGATAAGAATTGTTGGTTTTGATGACGCACCTTTTACATTTAATGATAAAGAAACACTTATTATAGGAGCTGTATGCAGAGCAGGGCTTCAATTAGACGGTGTGATAACAACCAAAATAGATGTTGATGGTTTAGATGTCACAGAAAAAATAATAAAGTTATTAAAAAACAGCAAACATTTTGAACAATTAAGGGTTATAATGCTAGACGGTATTACTTTTGGCGGATTTAATATAGTTGATATAGAAAAACTTTTCAAGAAAACAAAGCTCCCAGTAATAGTTGTTATAAGAGAAATGCCAGACCTCGATTTAATTAAAAAAAGTTTAAAAAGGTTTAAGGACTTTAAAAAGAGATGGACAATTATGAAAAAAGCTGGAGAAATAAATGAAATTATAATTAAAAATAAGGTTTTGAAAACCCCAAAAAAACTTTATTATCAATTTATTGGTGTTGATAAAAAAATAGCAGAAAAAATAATAAAAATGACAGCATTACACTCTGCTACCCCAGAGCCTGTTAGAATAGCACATCTTATAGGTGAGGGTTTGAAATCAAAAAGTATATAAATATTAATAGCGTATAATTAACTTTGTATGGAAGAGTTCAAAGAGACACTGCTTTACATAATTATTGGCATTATTTTAGCATTTGCGATTAATCAAGGACTTGCGTTCGCATTATCAACCGATATGCCTGTTGTTGCAGTAGAATCAAATTCTATGGTACCAACTTTTTATAAAGGCGATATACTTATAATTCAAGGTCAAAAAAGCTATAATGTTGGCGATATAATTGTTTTTTCTCCATCACCAACATACACACCCATAGTGCATAGAATAATAAAGATAAACGAGGACGGCACGTACCAAACACTTGGAGATGCAAATAATGGGGTACAACTACCATTCGAGAAATCAATAAGATATGAACAAATTCACGGAAAAATGATACTGAGAATACCATATCTTGGGTGGATAAAAATAGGGATTATGGAATATATAGTCCCAAATATACTGATTATAATATTTATACTCGTTCCAATAATAGCAATTTATATAAAATTCTGGAGATAACATGCATTTCTGTAAAAAATGTGGGTCATTGATGGTGGCGAAGAAGGAAGGAAAAAAGACAATACTAATTTGCAGAAAGTGCAAGTATAAAATAAAGGGGAGAGAGAAATTTGAAATAAAAGAAGAAATACAAAAAAAGCCTTTGGATGATGTTGTAGTTGCTGATAAAAAAACTGACACGTTACCAAAAATAAAAACAGTATGTCCGAAATGCGGAAATAATGAAGCTTTTTGGTGGCTGCATCAAACAAGATCCATGGATGAACCACCAACAACATTTTTCAGATGCACAAAATGTAAACATTCTTGGAGGGAGTATTAGCTATTTGAATCAAGGCAAGTGAATAACATATTAAAGTAGGTGAATTTATATACAAAAACATCATCAATATAAGTACTAACATTACCAACAGATTGAGCCCCCAATTGCATCTAAATCCAAATTGCGGATAGATGTTTGTTTCAGGAACATTTTTATTGTTTATTGCTTCCAAAAAATTGTCAACATATAGCTTTGTTTCATTAGCACTCCAAATAATTTTATATTTCTCGTATATTGTTCTGTCTATATTTGAATATGTTTTAATCATAAAAGAAATATTCATTTTTTATTTTCTAAATAATCTATATCATTACCCCATCCAGTCGCCAAACACACTTTGTTTTTACTTATATCAATACCACCATCTGGAGTTGGATAAGCAGCGGTGACCCCATCACTGAAGCCATGTTCAGAGTGTGTTATTCTATTATGTGTTTGTTTTAAATTAAAACTAATAATAAAATTTGAAGAAATATTTATCAGTTTTATAGCCATGGAAACAGCTGATTCATATTTATGATCACAAAAAACTCTAAACATTTTGTATTATTCACACCTTTATTTAAAGAAAGTAATATATCACCTCCTCTTTAACTTACATTTGTCCATATTTTTACTAAATCATTAGTTGAATTATATATTTCAAAATCATCAAACACATAAAACACATTATATCCGTTACTTCTATTAATTGCATAGTTATTACCATAATACATTCTAATTTTTGTCTGATTATTTGCAGGTATATTCGGTACTTTTACCCATATGTCTACGTGCGTGTAGTTTACAAGGTTTTCTATCCAGTAAGGTAGTTCATACCATTCTTCACAAGAAGAGTTGTACCATGCAAATCTCATATCACCAAAATCAGGTTTCATGTCATCATCATAACTTACATTGATAAGAATAGCATAATCTTCTAAATCATATCCAGAATTTTCTTGGATTATAATATCTCTGTATTTTTCCCAACTCTTACCATCCCATATTTCATAAGCATGTACACTATTAACAATAAAAGAAAGTATGAAAAAAACAAATAAAAATATATTTTTTCATAATTTTAATATAACAATGGTATTTAAATACTTAACTATATTTTAAAAAAGTTTAAACTTAACTAAAAATCGCTCATTTTTTAAATCTTTTTTAATAATTTTTTAATAATATTATTCTATGAAAATTTGCTTAGTGTGCTCGGCTGGAGGTCATCTAACAGAATTGATACAATTAAAGGAGGTATATGAACAATATGATCATTTTTTCATAACCTTAAAAAGACAGGATGCTATAGATTTGGCAAAAAAGGAAAAGATCTATTTTATTTCTGATCCAGAAAGAAATCCGATAAAATTTATAGCAAATCTTTTTCAAAGTTTTTGGATCTTAATTAAAGAGAAACCAAATATAATATTATCAACTGGAGCAGGAATGGCGATACCTGTTTGTTATATAGGAAAAATATTTAGATCAAAAATAATTTTCATAGAAAGTTTTTGCAGAATAAAAGAACCATCTCTTACAGGAAAAATTATATATCCAATAGCAGATTTGTTTTTAGTACAATGGAGAGAACAATTAAAAAAATATGGTAATAAAGCTATATATTCAGGGAGTGTATTTTAATTATGATATTTGTAACAGTTTCTGGATTACCATTTGAAAGGTTGATAAAAATGATGGACAATATATCAAAAAATTTAAATGAAAAAGTGATCATGCAAATAGGTAGAACACAATATGAACCTAAAAATGCAGAGTGGTTTAGATTTGAAACTTCGGAAAAAATAGAAGAGTTATACAAAAATGCTAGAATAATAATAACACATGGTGGTGCAGGATCGATAATAAAATCACTAAGCTATAATAAGATTCCCATAGTTGTTCCCAGATATAAAAAATTCGGCGAACATATTAATGATCATCAATTGGATCTTACAAAATTTTTGGATAAGAGAGGATATATTTTAGCGGTTTATGATATAAATGATCTAAAAAATAAAATAAAGATAAAAAGCAAACAAAAAATTTTGCCTACTAAAAAGGAAAAATTAGTTAATTTTTTAAAGAATTGGATAGAGAATATAAAAAGAAATGAGTAATATGAATATAGCAATTATAAATGAATTTTTCCCACCATATATTACAGGAGGTACCGAGATTTTTTTGGAAGAACTAGCAAAATATTTAAAATCTAGAGGATTTGACATAATAATTATTACTTCAGATCAAAATCAACAGGAAAACAAAGAATTTAAAGTTTATAAAATAAAATCATCACCATTTCATTTTTCTTATAGATATCAATTTCATGGTATAACATTACCGTGGATGTTCTTCAACTCAAGGTTGCGGAAAAAAATTATTGAAATTTATAGAAATGAAAAAATAGATTTACTTTATGTCAACAATATGTTTCATTTATCATTTGCACCAATCCAAGTTGACATACCTTTTATTTTAGACGTTCATGATTACTGGCCGGTGTGCTTCTCAAAAGACCTTTACTACAAACATCAAGAGGTTTGTGATAAGCAAAATGATTTAAAATGTTCATTTTGCTTAAGCAAAAAATCACATTACCCATTCTTATTTTTTATACCTATGTTAACAATAGAAAGGTATTTTCGAAAAAAAAATTTAAGTAATGCAAAAAAAATAATTTGTCATAGTCAATTTGTTTCAAACATTTTGAAAGAACATGGCTATGAAAATATAGTACTTCCGTATCCATATATTGGACCAAAAAGAAAATCAAAAAATTGTAAAGATAATTTATTTAAAATTTTATTTGTTGGTAGACTTGAAAAGAAAAAGGGTGCCCACCTGATTCTCGATGTTGCAAAACAGCTTAAAAATAAAATTGATTTTAGAATAGATATTATTGGTGAAGGTCCATTAAAAAGCATTTTAGATAGAAGAGATTTAAACGTATATGTACATGGTTTTTTGGGTAAAAATAGATTTGAATATTTCAAGCAAGCAGATTGTTTGTTGGTGCCATCTTTATGGCCAGAGCCATTTGGTATGGTAGTTTTGGAGGCAATGAATTTTGGAGTACCAACATTAACTCTGAAAAATGGTGGAATAGCAGAACTGGTTAAAACGAATAATGTTGGTTTTTCTTTGAACGAAAAAGAAATACCTAAAAAAATAATTGAAATATCTAAAAATTTTAGTATAAAAAAGAGAATCGAAAAACATTGCATCGAGAATATTAAAAAATATGATAAAAAAATAATATTCAAAAAGTATGAAGAGATAATGAAAAAAGTGGTTAAAAAATGTACGATAAAAAATATTATGAAATAATGGACAAAGGTTATAGTGGTACAGGTTCAATAATATTTTTAACGATTATTGAAGAACTTTCAAAACACAAAGGAGAGAAAATATTAGATGCTGGATGTGAAAGCGGTTTTTATCTACCATTCATCTCTAAACAATTTAAGATCGTTTATGGTTTCGATTTCAGTAGAGAAGGATGTGAGATAGCCAAACAAAAAATAAAAAGATTTAAAAACGTTCATGTATTTCAACACGATTTAACAAAAAAAACAAAATTTAAAAAGTCATCATTTGATGTTATATTATGTTCTGAAGTTTTGGAACACATATACAATTTAGATGCTTCTTTAAAAGAATTAAAAAGAATATTAAAAATAAATGGCACATTGATAATAACAGTGCCCAATTTTACTTTCTTAGGCCACTCTTATATTGAAGAAAAAATCACAGAATTTTTTTTTCACTGGAAAGATCCAACACACATACACAGATATTCTATAAAAAAATGGGAGAATATTTTAAAAAAATATTTTTTTATTGAGAAAGTATATACAACAACTCATTATTTCAGCAAAATTTTACACAAAATAGGATTTAATCGAAACATCGTCTTCAAAATAGATAAATTAAATAGAAAATTACCACTTTTGAACAAACTTGGTAGAAATATTATATTTGTATTAAAAAATTCAAAACAATCTGAAAATGATCAACTATGAAAATATTGTTGCTTAACCCACCATTCCTACCAAAATATTCAAGACCAAGTAGGTCACCTTGTGTAACAAAGGGCGGAACATTTTATTACCCATATTTCTTAGCTTATGCTTGCAGTGCTTTAGAAAAATTCGGAGGATTCGACGGAAATGTGAAAATTGTAGATGCAGTTGCAAATGAATGGTCTCGTGAAGAAACAATAAAATTTGTTGAAAAAATGAAACCTGATATGATCGTACTTGAAACAAGCACACCTAGTATTTACAATGATGTTGATTTTGGCGATAAAATAAAAAAAATCCTACCAGAAGCGCATTTAACACTTGTAGGAACGCATGTTTCCAGGGTTCCAGAAAAAACCTTTGCATTATCAAAATCTATAGACTCGATTGTTATAGGAGAATATGATCTGACATTAGTTGAGCTTGCAAAAAAATTGGAAGATAAAAAACCTTTGAATGGTATAGAAGGTTTGTATTTCAGAGAAAAAAATAAGGTGATGAAAAACCAACCTAGAAAATTGATGAGTAGCGAGCAATTAGATCAATTACCATTTGTTTCCGAAATTTACAAAAAACATTTGGGTGTTAACGGAATAAAAAAATATTTCTATGCATCATTGTTGCATCCACAAGTCACAATCTTAACCGCAAGAGGGTGCCCTTTCAATTGTAGTTTCTGCCCAATTCCATTTAAAGGTTCATACAGAACAAGAAGCATTGATAATGTTATATCGGAATTTGAGTATATAAAAAATGAACTACCTTTTGTTAAAGAGGTGATGATAGAGGATGACACATTTCCAGTATCAAAACAAAGGACAATAGAATTTTGCAGAAAATTAAAAAAGAATAAGATCAAAATAAAATGGTCATGTAATGCAAGGGTTGATACAGATTTTGAAACTTTAAAAGCAATGAAAGAATCAGGTTGCAGATTATTGTGCGTTGGCTTTGAAACCCCTGATCAAAAAGTTTTGGACACCATAAATAAAAAAACAACAAAAGAGAGACAGATAGAATTTATGAGAATTTGCAAGAAATTAGGGCTCTTAGTAAATGGATGTTTTATTCTTGGCTTGCCAGGTGATACAAAAGAAAAGATAAGATCTACAATAGAGTTTGCAAAGAAGCTTAATTCTGATACAGCACAGTTTTACCCACTTATGGTTTATCCTGGAACAGAAGCATATAAATGGGCAAAGAGAAATGGTTATTTGGAAACAGAAGATTATTCAAAATGGATAACAAAAGAAGGCCTTCACACAACAACAGTTAGCAGACCAAATTTAACATCAAAGGAGCTTGTTAATTTCTGTGATCAAGCAAGAAGAGAATATTATCTAAGATTAAGCTATTTAGCATATAAATTCAATCAGGTTATGAGAAATCCGGATGAATTTTATAGAACATTAAAATCAATGAGAACATTTTTAAAATATATAATAAGGGGTAGTTTTTTACATGAATCAGAGCCAGCCTGAAATAAGTGTGATAATACCAGCATACAATGCAGAAAAAACTATAGGTAAATGTTTAAAGTCATTAAAAAATCAGAATGTGAAAAAGGGGTATGAAATAATAGTTGTTGATGATGGTTCTATTGATAGAACTAAACAGGTTGTTAAAAAATTCAGGAATATTTTGCTTTTAGAACAAAAACATAAGGGGCCTGCTGCTGCAAGAAATCTTGGCGCAAAAAATGCGAATGGAAAAATACTCCTATTTACAGATGCTGACTGTTTTGCAAAAAAGGATTGGATAAAAGAGATGATAAAGCCATTTGAAAATAAGGAGATAATAGGGGTTCAAGGTGCATACGGAACAAAACAAAAATCCATTTTTGCAAGATTCGCACAGTTTGAGATAGAGGAAAGATATGATAGGATGAGGAAAAATGATTATATAGATTTTATAGGATCTTACTCAGCTGGTTACAAAAAAGACATATTTTTAAAATCAGGAGGTTTTGATGAAAGCTTTCCTATGGCAAGCGGGGAAGATCCTGCTCTATCATTTAAACTTTCTGAGTTAGGTTACAAAATGGTTTTTAATCCAAAAGCAGTTGTTTATCATAAGCATCCTGACACACTGAAAAAATATTTAAGACAAAAATTTTGGAGGGCTTATTGGAGGGTTTTACTCTATAAAAAATATCCGAAAAAAATAAAGTCAGAATCATATACACCGCAAACATTAAAAATTCAGATTTTTTTAACCTATCTTTTTTCAATTTCTTCGATCCTTGTGTTTTTTGGTTTGAACGCTATCATACCTTTGCTCATATTTTTTGTCATTCTTATTTCAACACTTCCCTTGTCCTACAAAAATTTTAGAAAGGATAAAATGGTTGGTTTATTTTCACCATTTATAATTTTAATGAGGTCGATTTCATTTAGTCTTGGTCTTTTATATGGTTTTGTGAGGATGATTTTATGAAAATATTACATGTTTGTAGTCATTTCAATCCATGCATAGGTGGCATAGAAAGATATGTAGAGGAACTTTCTAATAATCTCATAGAATTAGGTCATATAAGTGATGTTTTATGTCTAGATAAATGCCCCCATTCTAAAAATAAGCTTGTTTTTCATGAAAAGATTGGAAAGATAAATGTGTACAGGCTGCCATTTATTAATCTGAAGTACTATCAAATAACCCCCGGGGTTCTAAATTTCATAAAAAATTATGATATAATCCATATACATGGAATTGGATTTTTTTCTGATATTTTAACTCTGACAAAAATATTTCACAAAAAACCTTTGGTGCTTTCCACACATGGAGGTATATTTCATACAAAGAAGATCAGTTTATTAAAAAAATTTTATTTCAATTTTTGGTGCAAAATTACAATGAAATTTATAGATAAGGTTATAGCTCACAGCAAAAATGATGAAAAGATGTTCTCAAAAATTTCAAAACCAATTTTAATACCATATGCAATAAATTTTGATAAATTTTATAAACTTGATAAAGAAAAAAATTCCTTTCTTTTTGTTGGAAGGCTCTCAAAAAACAAAAGGGTTGACAGAATTTTGGATATGGCATTCTATTTGAAGAGAAAGATAACGCATTTTAAAATTTATATTGTTGGTGATGGAAATGAAAGGCCATTTTTGGAAAGAAAATGTGAAAATCTAAATCTAAATAATAATGTTTATTTTGTTGGTAAGAAAATAGGAAAACAACTTTTGGAATATTATGCGAAATCCAAATTTTTTCTTTTGTCATCTGAATATGAAGGTTTTGGTATATCTGTTTTAGAAGCGATGGCATCAGGATGTATAGTTATAGTTAATGATATAGAGGCTTTTAGAAATTTTGTAAAAAATGGAGAAAATGGATTTTTGGTTAATTACTCGGATCCAAAAAACACAGCTGAATTAATATTTTCTTTGATAAATAAAGATTTGTGTGAAATATCAAAAAATGCGATAAAAACAGCAAAGGAATATGATTGGAGTAATATAATAAAGAGAATTGAAAATGAATATGAAAACGTGGGAAAATGGAATACCAAATGTTAAACATGTTTGCTAAAAAAACATTCAAAAATTTTTTATATATAAGATATTTTCCTGATACAGTCCCGAAACTAAAGGCCATCGTTTTTGTTTTTTCAAAGTTATTTTTTTCGCCACTTTTGTTTTTTAAACCAGATACCTATTTCAAAATCCTTTCAAAAATAGCTTCTATGCGTCTTAATTGTGTAATTTTCACACCCCAAGGAAAATTTTTCTGCAGAAATTTTGATGATTTTTGGGTAATTTCACCAAACTATGAGAAAGAATTTTTACCTTATTTTGAATGTGAAAAAAACAGGGTGTTCATCGATGTTGGTGCACATATAGGAAAATATACGGTTCTTATGGCGAAAAAAGCAGAAAAAGTGATATCAATAGAACCGTATTCGGAAAATTTCAAAATTTTGGAGTATAATGTAAAGATAAACGACCTGAAAAATGTTATACTAGTAAAGCGTGCATGTTCTGATAAAATTGGCTCTACAAAACTTTACATATCAAAAGACAATACTGGCGGGCATTCTTTGAATGAGAAAACCAAATTTTATGAAAATATAAATACATCTACACTCGAAAAGATTTGCGAAGAAAATAAAATAGAACCGTCACAAATATGTCTTATAAAAATTGATGTAGAAGGTCATGAGAAAGCTGTTTTGGAAGGTTCTAAAAATATTTTAATGAACGTAAAAAATTTAAGAATAATATTCGAAAGCTGGAAAGAGATCGAAGAAACAAGAAGTTTTTTAAAAAGCTTTGGATTTATAGTAAAGAAAATAGGAGAAAGATATTATTTGGCTGAGAAATATGAGAAATAACATGAAAATTCAAATCATAGGTCATAATAGAGAAATAAAGCCAAAAAATGTATACATGAGATGGCATCGCCTCCCTTTATTATTTGAAGAATTTGGTCACGAAGTCGATCAAATTTTGATCCAAGATTGGAAAAAATTCTACTTTAGATATTTAAAATTTAAACCTGATGTTGTTATATCTGTTGGGGTAATAGGTGCTTTGCCAGCATTTTTGAAAAAAATTAAAATGATAAGGAAACCTTTGGTTCATGACTGGACTGATAATTATACAGATGTTATGGGAAAAAAATACGGAATAGATAGAATAGCATTTTTAGAACATTTTATAATAAAAAATTCAGATTATATAACAACCCCAAGCAGATTTTTGGAAAGAAAATGTGAAATATTTGGTAAAAAAGCTATGTATATACCACACGGTGTAAATCCAGATTTTATGAAAGACAAACCTTATAAACTTGAGGGAAAAATAAAAGTAGTTTATGTTGGTTCTCAATCAGAGTATAAAATGGTGGATAAAATAATAGATGCTGTAAGGGGATTGGATTGCAATCTCTACCTTTTTGGAAAAATTAATGAAGCATTCGAATCAAAAGCGCCAGAAAATGCACATTTTATGGGAGAGGTTAAGCATACAGAAGTGCCAAGATATTTAAGATCAGCAGACATATTAATATTTGCAGCTGATGACGATTCTACCCTGAAGATGTTCGAGTATATAAAAGCTGGGAAACCTATTCTAGCTTTAAAAGGAAGACCAGGATATGTTCTGGACAATAATGTTAATGCACTTCTTGTTGACGATCTTCATGAAGGATTGAAAAAATTAATAGAAGATGAGGAACTAAGAGAGAGACTAGCAAAAAATGTAAAAAAGATAAAAGTTTATACATGGGAGGAGATAGCTAATATTTATTTAAGATTCCTTGAGAAAGTAGTTAACGGATAGTATGATAAAAATTGGACTCATAGGTTGTGGCAAATGGGGCTCAAATCATGCAAGGGTTTTGTCTGAGATCAAAGAGTGCAAATTCATTGGCATAGCAGATTTATCCGAAAATGCAAAAAATATATCTGAAAAATATGGTGTAAAATTTTTTAAAAATTATGAAGATATGCTTCCATTCATAGATGCTGTTTCAATTGTAACGCCTACTGATACACATTATAAAATTGTTAAAGACTGCTTAAAAGCAAAAAAACATGTTCTTGTTGAAAAACCGATGACAATGAATTCAAAACAAGCAGAAGAACTCGTTCATCTAGCAAAAAAGAAAAATCTTATTTTGGCTGTTGGGTATTTATTCAGATTTAACAATTCTGTCATAAAACTAAAAGAGATTTTAAAAGATGTTGGAGATATAAATTACATAACAGCTAGGTATATACACTCAACTAATTTGCCAAGAAAGGATAGCGGGGTGATTTTCAATTTTGGCTCACATCTCATTGATATACTAAATTTCATTCTCGAAAAAAAACCAAAAAAAATATTCTGCAAAAAGGTTAATTATTTATCAAAAGAAAGGGAGGATTTTGCAGAGATTTTGCTGGATTATGGTAATTTTTTAGCTTGCCTAGAGGTTAGTTGGTTACACCCTCTAAAAAAAAGGGATATGTGGATTATAGGTAGTAAGAAAAAGATATATGCAGATTTTTTAGATCAAAAAATAGAAGAATATTCAATAGAGGTAACATTAGAGGAAATAAAAAATTTGGGATATAAGAGTATACCTATTAACAAAAATGAGCCACTAAAAGATGAAATAAAGCATTTCATAGAATGTATTGAAAAAGGTGATGAGCCTATAAATAGCGGAAAAGAAGGTGTCATGGTCACAAAAATGTGTGAATTGGCTTTAAAATCAGCAAAAGAAGGGATTATATGAAAGTTCCTTTATGTATACCAACTATAACGGATGAAATGAAAAATGCGGTCTTGAATGTTTTGGATAGTCACAGATACATAAAAGGACCAAAAATAAGTGAATTTGAGGATAAATTTGCAAGATACTGCGGTGTTAAATACGGATCAGCTGTTAGTAGTGGAACATCTGCTATATATCTAGCACTAAGAGCTTTGGACATAGGTCCAAAAGATGAGGTTATAGTACCTTCTTTCACCTTTATAGCATCTGCAACCCCAATTCTTTTTGTTGGCGCAAAGCCTGTATTTGTTGATGTAGGACATGACTATTTAATGGATATGGATGATCTCAAGAAAAAAATAACAAAGAAAACAAAGGCTGTTGTTTGTGTGCATCTATATGGACAAATGTGTGATATGGACAGATTGTTAAAACTTAAAGAAAAATACGGATTCTATCTTATAGAGGATGCGTGTCAAGCACATGGAGCTGAGTTTAAAGGTAAAAAATCAGGGTCTTTTGGTGATATAGGATGCTTTTCATTTTTCCCTTCAAAAAATATGACTGTTTGTGGTGATGGCGGTATGACAGTAACAAATGATAAAGAATTAAAAAATAAAATCGATATGCTTAGGGATCATGGCAGAGATTATTCAACAGAGGAAGGAAAATTCAAAAGCACAATACTTGGTTTCAATTTCAGGATGTCAGAAATTTCAGCTGCAATAGGAATTGAACAGCTCAAACATCTTGATGGATGGATAAAAAAGAGAAGGGAAATTGCAAAAACTTATGATAATTTAATAACAGATAAGGTGGTAAAACCTTTTGAAAATAAAAACAGAAAACATGTTTATCATGTGTATGCTATAAGATCAAAAAAAAGGGACGAATTAAGAAAATTTTTATCAAAAAATGATATAGAAACAGGTATACACTACCCTCTTGCAATACATCAACAACCGATTTTTTCTGGAAGATGGAATCTGCCTTTAACAGAGAAATTTTGCAAAGAAATACTTTCAATACCCATATTCCCTTCAATGAAAAAAGAGCAGATAGAATTTGTTGCTGAAAAAATAAACGAGTTTTTTAAGTAATCATGTGCGGAATTGCTGGATTCTATGGCCTTGAAGACAAAAATCTAATAAAAAAAATGTGCAATGCAATTAAGCATAGAGGTCCTGATGACTATGGCTATTTCATAGATAAAAACATATGTTTAGGCAATAGAAGGCTAAGCATAATAGATGTGAAAGGTGGTCACCAACCAATACATAACGAAGATGAATCCATATGGATAGTTTTCAATGGAGAGATATATAATTACAAAGATATTAAACAAAAATTAGAATCAAAAGGTCACAGATTCTATACAAATTCTGATACAGAGGTAATTGTGCATGCATATGAAGAATATGGTGAAAGATGTCCGGAAAAACTAAGAGGAATGTTCGCATTTGCAATATGGGATTCAAACAAGAAAATCCTTTTCCTTGCCAGAGACAGATTAGGCATAAAACCCCTTTATTATACAAAATTAGGAGATGTTTTTCTTTTTGCCTCAGAAATAAAAGCAATCTTAGAATATCCGATTAAAAGGGAAATAGATTTGGAGGCTTTAAGCGATTATCTAACATTCGGTTATGTTCCAGGACCAAGAACAATGTTTAAAGGTGTAAAAAAACTTTTGCCTGGATATATTTTGGTTTTTAAAAAAAATATAAAAATCGAGAAATATTGGGATATTGATTATAACCCAACAAATTTTGATGAAAATTATTATGCAGAGAGACTGAAAAACATTCTTAAAGAATCCGTTAGAATGAGGTTGGTGAGCGAGGTTCCATTAGGTGTTTTTTTATCAGGTGGTCTTGATTCAAGTTCCATAGTTGCTATAATGAGTTCTATAAGCAATAATGTAAAGACAATATCAGCCAGTTTTGAAGAAGGTGGGTATTATGATGAATCGAAATATTCTAACCTTGTTGCTGAGCATTTTGAAACAGATCACCGTGAAATTGTTTTGAAAGGCAGAGATGTGAAACTTCTGCCAAAAATCATATGGCATTTTGATGAGCCAAGTTCAGATCCCTCATCCATAGCTGAATATTTGATATCTGAAAAAGCAAAAAAATACGTTACTGTTGCCTTAGTTGGTGAAGGAGGGGATGAGAATTTTGCTGGCTATAGGCAGTATAAAATAATGTCAATTGCATATAAATATCAAAAAACTTTGCCAAAAATTGTCAAAAAGGATATTTTACCAATAGTATCAAAAGGCTTATCTAAATTGATAATTGCAAAAAAACCTAAAAGATATCTTGAATTTTTATCCGATTTTTCCAGAACCTTAGGGGACCCAAAAGAAAGCTATAAAACAATAATACAGAATTTTACAGAAAAGGAAAAAAAGCAAATAATGAAATCTGCTAGAAGAGAGGAGATTTTAGAAAAGTATTTTAGGGACAAAGATTTTATCAGAAGTATGTTCGTTTTTGAATTGAAGGTTCCCTTACCTGATATGCTTTTAATGAATGTTGATAAAATGACGATGGCAAATGCTGTTGAGACCAGAGTTCCATTTTTGGACCACAAACTTGTTGAATTCTCAGCTACCTTACCATTCAATCTAAAATTGAGGGGTTTGGAAGAAAAATATATTTTGAAGAAGGCGATGTCTGATATTTTACCAAAGGAGATCATAAAAAGAAAAAAACACCCATTTGCTGCTCCTGTTAAAAGTTGGTTTGAGAATGAATTAAAAGATCTCACGAACCAGCTGCTTTCAAAAGAAAATATAAAAAGGCAGGGCTATTTCAATTATAGATATATCGAAAAGATTCTCAGGAGCAAAAACTACAATCAATTATGGCCGCTCTTATTTTTTGAGATTTGGCATAACATTTTCATTGAAAAAGAATTTAACTTTTAATTCAATAATAAAAATAGATTTATATGTTAGAACCTTTATTTGAATTGATGCCGATAGGGAGAAGCTGGTTAGAAAGGGTTTTTCACGGATACGATATAGATAAAACAGCAGTGATATGTAGGGGTGTTAGAATAATATACAGAGACAAGAAAACAAAAGGCCAACTTATTATGAAGAGGAATGCTTGGGTTTTATTTGATTGTATTTTGGACATAACAAAAACCATTTATTTGGGCGAAAATGTTCAAATAGCCCCAAGAGCGATGATATTTACGCACGACAGCTCAAGAAGTATGGAAAACCCAAAAACAGGGGAGGTTTTTATTGATGATAATGCATATGTTGGTGCCGGAGCTATTATATTGCCTGGGGTTAAGATCGGAAAAAATGCAATAATAGGAGCCGGAGCTGTTGTAAATAAGGACGTTGAACCGAATACGGTTGTTGGAGGCGTGCCCGCTAAAGTAATTGGGTGAAAAGATGAGTTATTATAGTGAAAAAATGTATATACCAAAAGATGAGAATAAGGAAAAAAATGTCTACTATCAAAGATTTTTTTCAGATGTAAATGGAAAAATATTAGATGTTGGCTGTTCTACTGGAAATTTTGTTGCTTTGGATAAAGAAAATATAATAGGAATTGATAATGATAAAGATGCAATAAAAATAGCAAAGAAAAGAGGGTTAAATTGTATATTAATGGATATAGATGGAAAAAAACTTAATTTTAAAGATAATTTTTTTGCTGGAATAAATGCACATTATATAATAGAACATTTAGAAAATCCTCTCAAAACAGTGAAAGAATTTTATAGAATACTTAGCCCAAACGGAAAATTAGTTATATTGGTCCCAGATGCAAAAAAGATAGGATATTTATTTTGGGACGATTATACACATAAAAGACCATATACAAAGGAAAGTTTAAAACGATTACTTTTTGACGCTGGTTTTAAAAATTTTAAAATTTTTTATGAATATAAATGGTTTAGAGGTTTAAGCTGGTCAGTTAGAAAAGGCATTATTTCGCCAAAAAATGCAATAAGAATTTTAAAATTTTTATTAAAAATAGGAATAACACATAAAGGTATATTTGCGGAGTGTAGAAAATGAATATTTTAATTATATCCTCACTATTACCATATAGAGAACTTAAGTATGCGAACATCTTTGTATATCAACAAGCAAAAAAATTAGCAGAAAGAGGACATAAAGTTTGGGCAATTGCCATACATACAGAAACAAGAAAAGAAGGTAATTTGGAAATAATTGGTAGAAACAAATTTGACTGTATAATTGGAGCATTTAGGTATCCTTTAAAAACAATTCATTTAGCAAAATATTTTGGGTTGAAAAGGGCAATCGGATACGTAGGTTTGTATAGAATAGCAAGAAAAATATTAAATAAACATAAAATAGACATTATAGACGGACACTGGATTGGTTCGGGTGGCATGGTTTCTTATCTTTTAAAAAAACCATATATAGTTACAGAACACGGTTTATTCTGTGAAAGTATTGAAAAAGGAGGGTTATCAAAAAAAGAAATAGAATTCTCAAAAAAAGTTCTTAATAATGCAAAATTAATAATAACAGAAAGTTTTAATTTAAAAGACTGTATAGAGAAATTTACAAAAAACAAAGTAGAAGTTATTCACTACGGTATCGATTTATCTTTATTTAGACCACAAAAAGAAAATATATTCAAAAAACCTACATTTTTAAGTGTCGGTTCTCTTAATAAAAGAAAGAACCACATAGATTTGTTGAAAGCATTTAAAATAGTTGTGTATTTAGGGAATGATGTTAATTTAGTGATAATCGGTAGAGACGAAGGTGAAAAAGAAAATTTGAAAAATTTTATAAAAAATAATAAATTAACTAAAAAAGTTAAAATTATTGACGGAGTTAAAAATGAAAATCTACCACTTTATTACTCCTCTGCTATTGCTTTTGTTTTACCTTCTCTACACGAAGGTTTTGGAACAGTTTTTATAGAAGCTATGGCTTGTGGATGCCCTGTAATAGCAAATAATCTTTATGCAGTTCCAGAAGCAGTTGGAGATGGTGGAATTTTAGTTGAACCAAGAAATATCAAACAATTGGCAGATGCTATGGAGAGAATCTTAATTGATAAAAAGTTAAGAAAGGAATTAAGTAGAAAAGCGATAAAACAGGCAAAAAAGTTTGATATTGAAAAAAGAATAGATAAAATTGAAGAGATTTATCAACAATATATAAAAATTTATGGAAATTATATGGACTAATACTAATTTTTGGGGTAGTGATTATGTCGCAAATATTATTAAAAAAATAATGATTTATTAAATGTACTAAAACCAAAGAATCTATTACGTTTTATCCTGTACCTGAATTCATATTTAAAAAAATACCCCGATGATGAGCTATTGTTACATATTGTAGATGTTCATCAAGGATACTTATTAAATTTCATTAAATCAAAAAAATCTATAGTCGGTTGTTATAATGGTTACATAGCTGAGAAAATCAAAAATCAGAATAACGGTTATAGGCATAGATCTTTCAAAAGAAGGTCTAATTTTCCATTTAAAGACAAAATTTTTGATGTTGTTTTAGGAGGAGAGGTTATAGAACACATATTTGATACTGATTAGGTGATTCAAGAGATAAGAAGGATTTTAAAGTCTGACGGATTCCTTATATTAAAAACTCCTAATGTAGCCGCATTAACAAAAAGAATTCGATTATTATTTGGTGATAATTCATTCATGGAGACCGGTTTAATTTCAGACAATGGAATGAGTGCAGGATATATAAGATATTAATGCTTTACTATTGATAGTCTAAAAAATTACTTAAAAGAAATGGTTTCATTATCGATACGTGGAAAACAGACTTTATTACTATTCATAAAATGAGACTATTATGGGTTGGTAAAATATTTCCTAGTTTACGCTATAGTTTAATTGTTAAAGCTGTACCATCAAAATTCTAATCAACAAATCTTCACTAGATGTATCCTATTTCTCAAAAACGATATTTCACGTATTTTTTAAAATAGAATAACTCCTTAGTTTCAATACCTCTGATCAAAAACATCACAATTAGATAGACAATCAATGATAAAGCTCCGTATAAAACAAGAGTAAAATAGTTTGTAATGTTTGGCAAGAAAAATAAAGCAAAAATATACATAACTAAAGAAGCAATTAAAGGTTTCAATATAATTGAAAAACTAAAAGTCATTTTTTCTTTTGAAACTGATATAAAAAATAAAATAAATGTCTCAATAAATTTTACAATTAAAATAGCCACAGCAGCCCCTATTAATCCATAATTTACAATAAAGATATAATTAAAAATTATGTTTAATCCGAGCACAAAACCTACAATTTTTGTCGGTATATCAGGCCTTTTTATACCATAAAAAAACGTTTGTATGATGCCGGACAAAACTATGAATATCGACAGAAACGACAAAATTGTCAAAGGCTGAACAACGGGCATATAAGACTCTTTGTATAAAAATGCTACTAACGGTTTTGAGAATGCGGAAAGAAGAAAGGAAAAAGGAAAAATAAATATTGCGCTATATCTTATTGAATTAAAAAGCAAAAGATTAAGTCTTTTTTTATCTTCGCTGCTAGAGAAGTAAGGATACAAAACATAATATGTTATAGGAACTAAATAAATGATTGACCAAATCAAACCATATGCAATTTTATAAAAACCTATATTTTCAACAGGAAGCAAAATTGAAACTAAAAATTGGTCTATAGCACCATAAAAAGTTCCAAAAATTGATCCTACAAATGTCCATATACCAAAACCTAACAAAACATCTTTATCAATCTCTGCTTTATCATAAAATATGAAAGAATATTTTTTGTAAAACACAATGATCAATATTATATTTAACAAAACATAAGAGATTATGATACCTATAAAAACACCTGTTATGAACAAACCAAAAATTACAAACCCTATCACAACAAAAAATTTTATAACATTTTCAAGAATTTGTGATATGCTGTTCCATTTAAAATCCTTTAAACCAAAAAGCAAAGATCTAAAAAATTCTATAAATGATGCTAATATCAAAATAATGCTCGCATATGATATAACAAAACCACCTTCTGGTTTATTGAAAACAAATGTTGCAATTTGATCAGAAAAAATAAAAGTCAGAATACCAACAGCTATGGTGAGCAGAAATTTATATCTAAAGATAAGCCTTGCAACAGAAGAAGCAGATTTGTGATCATTTTTTTCAATGTAATTTGAAACAAACCTTGTTAATATTGTGTTTAACCCAAAATCCGTAAAAATTATAAAAATACTTAAAACCATCAAACAAAAAGAATACAATCCAAAATAATAAGGTTGTAACAATCTTGCCAAAATTATGGAAAAGAAAAAGCTAAGTGTTATTGCTATCAATCTACCAAACGTAAATATAATGTTTGCTTTCGCTATTTCCTTCTTGAGGGACATAAAATTATATTAAAAAATAAAGTTAAAAAATACAGAAGTTTAAGATCCTATTTTATAAATTTTGACTTTTAAAGATTCTGGATCCATATCTTTTTCAGAATAATTGCCAAATGATTTTACAAGATCCAATTTGAGCTCACGAATAAATTGACAATAATATTGATCATTTTTAATATCTGTTTTGCCACTGTATGCACCATAATATACTATATATTTTGCATTTTTTACTAAATTTTCTATGTAATCTTTATTGCATTTCTCTTCAAAAAAACCTGTTATAGGCAAAGCTTTACCTTCATAAAATAGAATCAGATTATGTTCATTTGTAATTATAACAGGGTTACCTTCATTCTTTAAAAATTCCATGACATCTTTTATTTCAGGTATATGATTATACAAACCACTTATTGTACATGCTACCGCGTAATCACCACACAGTTTTGTTGAAAAATTCTGATATCTCCCATAGTATGGGAAAAATTGCGTAAACATATAAAAATTTAAAATTACTAGGGCAATTGTGATAATCATTATAATTTTATTTTTATCCATTTTTTCCATCTGCCTTCCGCAAAGTATAAAAAATGGTAAAAACATAATAACTTGATAACGTGGTTCATGGTATCGCGTAAAACCAAAACCAAGCACGCATATTATAATAAAAACGATTAAGATTAGTGATAAATTTGAGCTTTTTAAATAGTTTTTTATTTTTTCAAAATCAAATGAAAGCTTTTGTTCAGTATCTTTTTTTATAAAAATGTAAAATCCATAAAATAAGATAATAAGAGAAAAGAGAAATAAATAGGAATTTCTGAAAATTAATGAGATAAAAACCCAATGAAGAGAAAATTGCAGAATATTAAATGCTGATGTGACTCCAGCAAACTCTTTTGATGCTTGATAGGCAGGTGCAGACCATATAATCTCAAAAAGCATATAAACACCAATAATGATTAAAATCAGAAATGCTATGTTCTCTTTTAAATTCTTTTTACCTTTTTTTATCATAAATTGACTAATAACCAAAATTGGTATCAAAAATAATGGGGTATAAAGTCTCGTACCCAAAGCAAGTATAAAAAATATAATAGTGAGCGAGATAAAAATTATTTTTAAATTCTCATTTTTTGCTTGAAGATATTTTATATAAAAATAAATTGTGAATAAAGCTAAACAAACAAAAACAGATTCTGACAGAACCCATCTGCTATAAAATATTAAATCAAAAGATAAAGAAGCAAGTAGAGCAGCCCATATACCAGCTTTGATGTTGAACAAATTTTTACCAATAAGAAATATTAATAAAATGGCTAAAACACCAAAAATCGCAGAAACCATTCTCATCGGAACATAAACTTCTTTTAAAGGGACCATATAAGAAAATACATACATCTGTGGTGGAATTTTTATTACAGATGAATAATCAGCTTCTATAAATCTTGTTGGAAATCCGATAAACCATTGAGCAACAGGTGGGTGCTGGTAATGATAAAGTCTTGGATCATAAGGATTGCCATCTTTATTCAATTTTATTTCACCAACCATATATAGAGGTTCATCCCTTTCAAGCCAACTCTGTTCTATTCCATAGAATCTTACAAAGATACCTACAAAAATTGAAAAAATAAGAAAGATGTAAAGATATTTTATTTTTCCAGTAAATATATTACTCATTTTTTCATCACTTCATTCTTTTAAAATGTTCTCTTATCTGTTTATATTTTGATTCTATCATATCTGCTAAAAGACCAATAAATAAAAGTAGAACCCCGGTAATTATAAGCAAAGCGGATAGCATCGCTGTTCCTGGCCTGTTCATACTACCTGTTAATACATATGTTGAAAATACATCATATCCAAGCCACGTCCCAAAAAAAATAAATATCAATCCAGGTATTCCAAAAAATTTCATTGGGTGATACTCTCTGAATGTTTTTAATATTATACTAATAGCATTTGATCCGTATGAGAAAACATTTCCTATAAGCCTTGATTTTCCATAAGATCTTTTTGCAAAATATATTGGTACTTCGAAAATTCTGTAACCTTCCTTTGAAGCTCTTATTATCATTTCTTGTGTATATGTATATTTACCCGTTGGTATGATATTCTCTATAACTTCAGCCCTTGTAGCCCTAAAACCTGTTTGTGCATCTGTGATTTTTATTCCGGATAAAAAGCTTGTTATTTTTGAAAAAAATTTGTTGCCGATCTTCTTTATAAGAGGCATATTTTCTATGGTTCCTAAAAATCTCGAACCCAAAACCATATCAGCCTGGTTATCGATTATAGGTTTTAAAAGCTTTGGTATCTCTTTTGGTAAATATTGACCATCAGCATCTATTTGCAATACAATTTCAGCATCTAATTTCAATGCTTCTCTATATCCATCAAGAATTGTTTTTCCTAAACCCATTCTCGTGGGATGTGAATAAATTACAGCGCCATTTTTTTTAGCAATTTTTGCTGTATTATCAGTTGAACCATCATCGATAACTATAACATTATCTACATATTTTTTTGTCTCTTTTATAACGAAGCCGATGGTTTTTTCTTCATTGTATGCAGGTATTACTGCGATAATTTTCATTTATAACCTCTATAATCTTTTACAAATAATTGTAGTTTTCCAATTTAAATAATTAAATTTTGAAAGAAAGGAATCAATTTTTCTTAATTTGTGAAAATCAAAAAATATTAAATCTCTCCTTGAGAACCCACCGGATAGCGGGTAAAGCAATGTGTCAGAAAAAATATTATTTGTTATTTCAAAATGATTTTCATTCAAATATCGTTTCAAATTTTTAATAGACGGATATTTTTTAACATCCTCATGAAAATTAAACAACGATGTGATAATTTTCTGAGCCATACCAGGAACTGGTTCAATAAAACCACAATAACCACCCTTTTTTATTACCCTAGAAACCTCTTTTATAGCTAATTTAGTATTGCAATGATGTAAAATATCGATACCTATAACTATATCAAAAACTTTTTCTTTAAACGGTAGATTCTCTGCATTACACTTTATAAAATCCAATTTTCGCAATCTTTTTGCATATAAAATTGCTTTAGAATTAATATCGATTCCAACATATTCAACATTTTTTAATAATGTGAGATAATTTGCAAACAGACCAACTCCGCATCCAATTTCTAATATTTTATAGTGATTTTTAATAGGTATAGATTTTAATAGGTTTTCATACCATGTATAATAAATTTTCCTTATATGTGGCGATCTCTGCCAGACATTAATAATAGTATCAGGCGATACCTCGCCTTTATTCAATATTATCACCCTTGGTCATAGTAAATGATATTATTTCAAGACCTGCCAATAAAATCCTTCTAAATTGTGTTAACGATCTTATTGAAGCAAGCCTTTTTATTATATATGAAGGTCTTAAATAAAATTGTCTATATGCCCTAAAAATAGCATCACCTATCTCTTTTTCTGTAAGATCACAAAAAATATAATTATAAAATCCGCTTGTATGCAATTTAGACAAATCGCAAGCGCTTCCATCACCAATTTCAGGTGCTGATTTACTTACCATCTCAAAAATTTTTGTTCCAGGATAAGGTGTGAAAGCGCCAAATGTAACTGTTGTAGGATCAATTTGTTTAACAAACTTAATAGTCTCTTCTATACTTTGTTTTGTTTCACCAACACAGCCAAGCATCATATGTGCATGGGTCTCCATACCAATCTCATGTGCCCATTTAAATGTTTTTCTGGTCATTTCAACCGTTATGCCTTTATTTATGTTATCAAGTATTTTTTGCACGCCAGATTCAACACCAAATTTTATAAGATGACATCCAGCCTTTTTCATCAAAATTAATAATTTTTTATCAACAGTGCCTATTCTAGCATTACAAATCCAAGAAAGGTCCAAATTATTTTTTATAATAAGATTACATATGTCTTCTACTCTTTTTCTATTAGCAGTGAATGTTTCATCTCTGAAGAAAACCTCCTCATAACCCAAATCTTTTATACTCATTAATTCGTCTATAACATTTTGTGCACTTCTCGTTCTAAGTAAATTTCCATAAAAACTTGGTGATGAACAAAATATACATCTACCAGGACAGCCTCTACTTGTCATAGCCGTTGTCCATCTAAGTTTTTTAACTAATGGATTAAAATACACAAATTTTGCTATATATTTTCTGTTTGGAAAAGGTAGATCATCTAAATTTTTTATAAAAGGATAAGGCGGATTTATAACAATTTTTTTACCCTTTTTATATCCAATACCTTTAACACTCTCAAAATCTTTGTCTTTACTCATAGCATTTATAAAATCCCTGATTATAAATTCAGGTTCTCTCATGACTATATAATCTATACCATTTTGCTCAAGGCTTATTTTTGGTAAAAATGTTACATGAGAGCCGTATACAAGGGTTTTTGCACCACTTGCATTTTTTAAAATTTCTAAAGTTTTAGCATCCTCTTTAAATGACATAGTAGATGTTGGAATTATTATAATTTCGGGCATTTTTTTAGCAACCATTTTTTCAATATCAGAAAGATTTTTACCTTCTGCCTGAGCATCTAAAAAAACAATATCATGACCTTCATTTTCAAGTACTGATGCTATATAGAGTAAGCTTAATGGTGGAAACTGGGCAGAAGCTATTCTCTTGCCTTTACACCAACAACCGTAAATAAGGTCTCTAACGACATTTTTTGCATAGATGCTCGGTGGATTTAAAAGCGCAACCTTCATAGTAATCTGTTTAAAAATATAAATGTAAAATTAATAAATGAATTATGCAAACGATTTATCTAGATGTTGTTTCAAATGAAGTACCAAGACTTCTGAGCTTAATAGATAAAAATAAATTTTCACCTACATACGGCTGTTTTGATAGAAAATATTGGAAATATAAAGTTACAGATTTTGTTGACGCTAGGATGCAGGAAGCTTGTTTAACTTTGGCATTGCTATTTAAAAATGGATATAGAAATGAAAAAATAAAGGAATATGCAATAGCTGCTGCTAAATTTTGGTCTGAGATTCAAAACAAGGACGGTTCTTTTAATGAGTATATGCCTAATGAACATAGCCATGTAGCGACAGCTTTTTCAACATATTGCATTGCAAATACATACAAAATTTTAGGTATTGATGATGAGCAAATATTAAATTCACTTATAAAGGCAGGTAGTTGGCTTGGAAAAAATGACGATCTTGTTGTTGTAAACCACGATGCAGGCGCTGTTGCAAGCTTATATTTGATTTACGAAATAACAAAAAATGATAAATTCTTAAAATACTGCAAGAACAAACTAAGAAAAGTTATAGAAAATCAAAACCAAGAAGGATGGTTTAGTGAATATGGAGGAGCAGACATAGGATATCAAAGTTTTTCGATATATTATCTTGCAAAATATTATGATATGAGCGGTGATAAATCTATTATAAAACCACTTGAATCTGCCATAAAATTTTTCTCGTATTTTATACATCCAGATCGATCCATAGGCGGTTTTTATGGAAGTAGGGAAACAAGTTTTATTATTCCAACAGGATTCGAAGTATTTCCTAACGGACTATCAAAATCAATATCTTATGAAATAAAAAAAGGTTTGGCAAGTAAAAAAATTATAGGGCCATACTCATTTGATGATAGATTTTTGGCGAATAGTCTGTACCCATATTTAGAGGCACATGAATATGAGAACAAAAAAATTAAAAAAATCCCTTTACCAAAGGATCAAAAGAATTTTGAAAAATATTTTAAAAATGCTGGTTTATTTGTGAAAAAAACAGATAATTTCTATATAATCATTAATGTAAAAAAAGGGGGCATTATGAAGGTATTTAGTAATAAAAAACTGATACACGAAGACAGCGGATGGATTTATAAAAATGATAAAGAGATTTTAAAAACAAGTGGTCCAAGTGATAGTTTGTTAAATAAAAATTTTATAAATATAAATGGTTATTTTTACAAACAAAAATTTAGGTATCAATCACCTTTATCTTTATTTGCACTAAGGTTTTTGAATTTTTTCGGTCTTTATAAACCAATAAAAAGGATAATGAGGGAGAAGATGATTTTGGAATCGAAAAGATCAAATATAAAATTTTTTAGAAAAATTAAAATAGAAAATAATAAAATAGATATATCGGATTCATTTACACCAAAAATTAAAAACATATTATTATCTCATGATACTTTTCATATCTATTCTACAAGTACAAATCTTTATGAGAAAAAAACTGAAAATGTAAAAGATTTTTTTATAGATAAATCAGTAGATAAAATAAAAATTATAATAGCACCATATAAAGTTAGTTTGGTGTATTGATTATATGTGCGGAATTGCTGGATTCTATGGCCTTGAAGACAAAAATCTAATAAAAAAAATGTGCAATGCAATTAAGCATAGAGGTCCTGATGACTATGGCTATTTCATAGATAAAAACATATGTTTAGGCAATAGAAGGCTAAGCATAATAGATGTGAAAGGTGGTCACCAACCAATACATAACGAAGATGAATCCATATGGATAGTTTTCAATGGAGAGATATATAATTACAAAGATATTAAACAAAAATTAGAATCAAAAGGTCACAGATTCTATACAAATTCTGATACAGAGGTAATTGTGCATGCATATGAAGAATATGGTGAAAGATGTCCGGAAAAACTAAGAGGAATGTTCGCATTTGCAATATGGGATTCAAACAAGAAAATCCTTTTCCTTGCCAGAGACAGATTAGGCATAAAACCCCTTTATTATACAAAATTAGGAGATGTTTTTCTTTTTGCCTCAGAAATAAAAGCAATCTTAGAATATCCGATTAAAAGGGAAATAGATTTGGAGGCTCTCAATCAATATATAACTTTTAGGTATGTTTTGGGAGAAAAAACACTTTTCAAAGGCATAAAAAGGCTTATACCAGCCCATATACTTATACTTAAGGAAAAAAACATAGAAGTTTCCAAATATTGGGATTTGAAATACGAGCAATGCAGATTTGATGAGAAATATTATGAAAAGAAACTGCTCAAAATACTTAAAGAATCAATAAAATCGCATCTTATAAGTGACGTACCTATTGGAGTTTATCTTTCTGGTGGATTAGATTCCAGTTCTGTATTAGCATTGATGAAACAGATAGGTGTAAATGACATAAAAACCATAACCATAGGATTTGGGAGCGATGACATAGTAAATGAGTTACAATATGCTCGTAAGGTTTCAGAATACTTCGAAACAGATCACCATGAGATCTTGAGTGATAGAACTTGTTTAAAAATGCTTCCCATAATAACATGGTACATGGACGAACCACTTGCCGATGCAACCACAATACCAACATACATACTTTCAAACTTTTCAAAAAAATATTTTACAGTAGCTCTTACAGGAGAAGGTGGAGATGAGATGTTTGGTGGCTATGTTCAATATAGAACAATAATGATGGCAAACAAATTCAGAATTTTTCCAAAGTTTTTAATGAAGAATGTTACAAAGATCATACCTTTAAAGATTATGGATAGAATTTTTCAATATCCAACATCTCTCGGAGAAAAAGGAAAGGAGAGAATATTAGAATTTATCTCATCCTATGAGGATCTCGCAAAATTATATGTTTCGTTTGTTTCACTATTTTCAGAGAAAGATAAAAATGAATTATATTCAGAAGGAATGAAAATGGGAACCAATAACTTTGAAATCTATAAATTATTCAAAGAAAATTATTTTTTTGGGACAAATTTATCTAACTTTTTGGAGAAGATGTTCATTACAGAACTGAAGACGTGGCTTCCAAATTACATACTTCTCAGACTTGACAAGATGACGATGGCAAATGCCGTAGAAGGAAGAGTCCCATATTTGGATCATAAACTTGCAGAATTTTCAGCAACAATACCATTCGATCTGAAGATACGAGGAATGAATGAAAAGTATATATTCAGAAAGGCGATGTCTAAGTATTTACCAAAAATTATAAAAAGAAGAAAAAAATATCCATTTTTTATACCGATTCATGCGTGGAGAGATGAGATAAAAGAAATAGCAAACAATTTGCTTAGTAGGGATGAGTTTGAAAAAAGAGGTTTTTTCAAATATAATTATATAAAAAATGCATTGAAAAACTATGAAAAATCAAAACTGATTTACAGTAGACAAATATGGTCGATGCTTACCTTTGAACTATGGTATAGAATATTTATTGAAGGCGAAAGTCCAAAAAAGATAGTATACTGATAACAATTTTATTTCAATGATTAAAAATCATGTATATTAGTAAGATCATCAAGATAAGTAGAATGCAGACCCTGTATTATTCAAAACCTCTCAAAAAAACTCTTTATTTCTTTCAACCCACTCCACAATTCTTTTCACACCATTTTTTGGGTCAATTTTTGGCTCCCATTTTAAAATTCTTTTTGCCTTAGTTATATCTGATATATACACCTTCTGATCCGATGGTCTCCAATCTGAAAAGCTTATATTGGATCTTTTTCCAGTTTCTTTTTCAAGTAGATCAAGGAGTTCCAATAAAGAGATCGTATTATTCACACCACCACCAATATTAAAAACACCGAAACGGATTTTTTCCCTCTTTTTTATGAAAGCGTCATAAGCTTTTATTAGATCATCGATATAAAGGATATCTCTCACCTGCTTACCATCCCCATATATTTTTATCGGTTTTCCTAAAATGGTTGCAATAGTAAACCACATAACCCATCCTTGATCCTCCACACCAAATTGTCTTGTTCCATAAATACAGCTCATTCTAAAAATACCAGCATCTATTAAATCCCTTTCAGCATAATCCTGAACATAGACATCAGCCAAATATTTCGAGCATCCATAAGGTGTGTGTTCGCAGAGGTCTGTTGAAAATGTTTCAGGTATACCATTTTTGAATTTTGGATCAGAGAATTCATACCTAGTTTTCCTTTCTTTCAAAGGGATTCTGTTCACATTGTTTCCATAAACCTTGTTCGTTGAGCAGAATATGAAAGCAGGGCAATTTCCAGATAGCCTAACTGCCTCTAAAATATTGAAAGTCCCCAAAGCATTTATTTCAAAATCTGTTCTAGGGTCGATAAGCGAAGTTGTAACAGCAGTTTGAGCAGCTGTATGAAAGATAGCATCGACATTTTTTACCAATTTTTTCATAAGCTTTGCATCTCTTATATCACCCTTTATCAAATTCACATTTTTGTACCTACTTTTCAAATAATTCCAGTTGTACATCGATATTTTTCTGTTCATTTTGAAAATCTCAGCTCTTGAAAGATTGTCAACAACTGTTACATCATACCCATTTTTTGCATAAAATTCTGATACATGACTTCCAACAAAACCAGCACCGCCAGTAACCAATATTTTCATAATTTCACCTCATATAATTTTTTCCAACCACCATCTATTGTTTTTATACCACTCTATAGTTTTTTTCAGCCCATTTTCTAAATCTATCTTAGGCTTCCATCCGAGCTTCTTTCTAGCTTTTGATATGTCAGGGTTCCTTTTCTTTGGATCGTCCTCTGGAAGCGGTCGAAAAACAATTTTTGACTTAGAATTTGCAATTTTTTTCACAAGGTTTGCGAGATCGTTGATCCTTATCTCATATGGAGAGCCCAAATTAAAAACATCATTATATTCTGAATTCATAAGCTTTACAAGACCTTCAACCATATCACCCACATAACAAAATGATCTTGTTTGTTTTCCATCACCAAAAACAGTTATTGGTTCATTTTTGAGCGCCTGTTTTATAAATGTACATATCACCCTGCCATCAAAATACATCCTTTCTCCATATGTATTAAAAATTCTTGCAATTTTTACATCAACCCCGAATTTTCTATGAAAAGCCATTGTTAATGCTTCGCCAAATCTCTTTGACTCATCATAACAACTTCTCACACCGATTGGATTTACATTACCCCAATAAGTCTCTTTCTGTGGATGTTCTAAAGGGTCTCCGTAAACCTCAGAAGAGCTTGCAAAAAGGAATTTTGCACGATTTTTTCTTGCAAGATTAAGCATATTATATGTACCGAATGAATTTGCCATCATTATTTCAACAGCATATTTTTTGAAATCAAGAGGGGATGCCCTAGAAGCAAGATGGTATATTTGATCTATGTGAGCATTTAATTGCAAAGGTTCAGAAATGTCATGCTCAATAAATCTAAAATTTTTTGAACGAAGAAGATGTTTTATATTTTCTTTTTTTCCAGAAGAGAGATTATCTATGCATATTATCTCATTACCTTTTTTCAACAAATACTCACATAAATGACTGCCTATAAATCCTGAGCCGCCAGTTACCAAAATTTTCATATATCTAAATTTAAGATAATATTTATATAGCTTTTTCCAGATTATAAGAATATGAAATTTCCAAAAGTTATTCGTACACTATGCCCTTATTGCAAAAAACACACAGAGCATACTGTAAGACAGATTAAGAAAAAACCAAGAGCATCAAGACACCCTATGAGCCAGGCGCAGAGAAGGTTTGAAAGAAAGATGAGAGGATATGGATCATTTCCAAGACCAAACCCGTCTGGCGAAGGAAAACCAACAAAAAAGGTAGATCTTAGGCTCAAATGCAAAGAATGTGGAAAATCGCATACAAAAAAGGGCTTCAGGGTTAAAAAATTTGAGCTGGTGTGAATATGTCAGAATTTTTGATGGTAAAATGTAGGAAATGTAAGAATGAGCAGATCATTTTTAGTAAGGCATCAACAGTTGTAAAATGTCTTGTATGCGATGAGGTATTGGCTGAGCCAAAAGGTGGGAAAGCTTTAATAAAAACAGATATTATAGGAGTTGTTAAATGAGGAAAATAGGCCTTCCAAAAATAGGTGAAATTGTTGTCTGCCAAATAACAAAAATAAATCCAAATTCTGCTTTTGCAAGGATGATAGAATATGATAAAATAGGGATGATACATGTTTCAGAAGTAGCATCTGGTTGGGTAAGAGACATAAGAGAATTTTTAAAGGAAAATCAGTATGTTGTGTGTTTGGTAAAAGATATAGAAAATGAGATGATAAGCCTTTCTATAAAAAGGGTTAAAAAAGAAGATGCTAACAGAAAGTTAAACGAATTTAAAAGGGAAAAAAGGGCTGAAAAACTTCTTGAAATGGCAGGGAAACTGCTTAAGAAAAACATAGATCAGATGTACAAAGAGGTTGGCTACAAATTATATGAGGAATTTGGCTCCCTTTACAAAGCACTTGAAATCGCTCTGAAAAATGAGGAATTGTTTAGGTCAAAAGGTCTACCAGAAAAATGGACAAATGCTATAATTGAAATAGCCAAAAAGAGCTTTGTTGAAAAAACATATGAGATAAAAGGCGAGCTAACGCTGATCTCCTACAAACCAGATGGCATTGAAGTAATAAAAAAAATCCTGAAAAAAGCAGAGGATTTGGGCTTTGAGGTAAAATACATTTCTGCTCCAAGATACATGCTGATCTGCAAAGGAAAAAATTATAAGGATCTCGAAACAAAACTTAAAACAGAGGGAGAAAATCTTGTTAAAGAAATAAAAAGATCTGGTGGAGAAGGAAGTTTTAAGATAATTCAAGGTTAAAATTAAACGTACTATTTTTCCACAGATTTAATCAGATCTCCTAATGTATAATCCCGACCTCGTAACTGCAAATATAGCGTGTCACGACCACCTGGACCCATGACATTTGTATTTATGACCTCTAATTTAACCATATAATCCTTATAAGAATTTTCACCTATTTTTTCGCCCAATTTAATAATTTCATACGGGCCAACTTTCAAAGTATCCTTGTATTTTTTCATCTTCTCTAAAGTAGCATCCATATAAAGACCTTTTATGATTTCAAGCACATTTTTTGCACTAAGATTATACCCCCCTGCTACGAGAGCATTGTAAGCAGAATCCGCAGTTTTTAAAACCTTTTTTGCTGTTTTATTGACATCATTCCAAGTTGGTGGACCAAAAAAACTAAAGTCATATTCTTCGGGGTCTGTCGGAACCATTTCTTTCATTGTTTGAACTTTTTTAACATTTTTCTCAAGTCTTGTATATATATCCATAGGCTCTCTACTACAACCAGGAGAAAAGGTTATAGTAGCCGCTAAAAGTAAAGGCAAATATAAATTTCGTAATTTTTTCTCCAGATTTTTGAAAAAATTTTTATAATTCATGAGCCCCACTTTTCAAATATTTTACCATTTTAAAGTAATTACTTTTTATATATTTTATTTATAAGCATTTCGCTATTTTAATATATATATTTTAAAATATGTTTTCCCGCTTTTTATACTTTTTCTTTTTTATCATCCGGTTTACAATCTGCTAAACCAAATTCTCCAGTTGCAATTTTATTAATTTTTATTTGATTTAAGCCTTTTTTTGATCCATAAATTTTTAATATTTTTGCCCCTTTTTTCCCTTTTCTACCATTTAAAAACGTTTAAACCCATTTAAATCAGTTTATTAATAAGGGTATATTGGCTATGGTTTTGGATAAGCTTGGATCAGGCCTCATGGAAACATTCAGAAAGATAGCAAAGATTAGTGTTTTTAATAAAGAGACAGTTGATGCTGTTATAAGGGATTTTCAAAGAACATTACTTCAGGCAGATGTTGATGTAAAGCTTGTTTTTGAGATTTCAAACAATGTGAAAGCCAAAATACTCAAAGAAAAGCCACCTGCTGGCCTGACATTTAATGAATATTTTACAAAAACCCTTTATGACGAGCTTGTAAAACTTTTAGGTCAGGAAAAAGGAAAACTCGAATTAAAACCACAAAAAATCATTTTAATAGGTCTTTTTGGCTCTGGAAAAACAACAACAGCCGGAAAATTGGCAAAATGGTTCATGAAAAGGGGTTTAAAACCAGCTTTGATAGCATGCGATACGCATAGAGCAGCTGCTCAAGAGCAATTGAGACAAATAGGACAAAAAATTGGGGTGAATGTATACTTAGATGGCAAAAATCCAGAAGAAATAGCAAAAAATGCTTTAAAAAATGCTAAAGAAGAGGTTTTGATATTCGATTCAGCAGGTAGGGACGCCCTTGATAACGAACTTGCAAAAGAGCTAAAGAATCTATGCAATATCATAAAACCTGATGAGGTTCTTCTCGTTATTCCTGCTGACATAGGTCAAACTGCTAGAAAGCAATCAGAAGAATTTAACAAACTTGTTGGTATAACCGGTGTGATAATTACAAAGCTTGATGGTACTGCAAAAGGTGGTGGAGCATTATCAGCTTGCAGTGTTGGCGCAAAGGTAAAATTTATAGGTGTTGGTGAAAAAATAGAGGATATAGAAGAATATGATCCACCAAGATTTGTTTCTAGACTAATAGGATACGGCGATATTCAAGGACTTCTTGAAAAGGCAAAAGAAGCAGGAGCTGAAAAGCTGTCTGAAAAGATACTTGAAGGAGAATTCACGCTCAATGAGTTCTATGAACAGATAAAATCAATACAAGTAATGGGCTCATTAAACAAAATAACAGAGATGATACCCGGAATGCCACATATGAAAATCCCAAAGGAAATGCTTGAAATTCAGGAAAGCAAGATGAAAAAATGGAGATATATGATAGACAGCATGACTTTGGAGGAGAGAAAAAACCCTGAGATAATAAAATCAACAAGGATTGATCGCATAGCAAAAGGTTCTGGTACAAAACCAGAAGAGGTTAGAGAAATGTTAAAATACTATAAACAGATAAAAAAAATCATCAAAATGACAAGAGGAATGAAAAGAGGACCATTTGCAAGAATTCTAAAACAATTTGGTTTTCAGATAAAGCAATAATCACAACCAAAGATGAAAAAAGAAGTACATTTTAGAGATACGACCCAAATGTATTTAACATAAGATCAACTATATTAGTAGCTCAGTAACCAACAATCATAGCAGGAACAAAAACAGGTGAAAGCATATAACCAATTGTTGTTAACCCCCCCCCCAAACATTTCTAAATGAAGATTTTTAGATCATTTGATAATATAGCCCTTCTTAGCTTTTCACCAACCTCGGAATCCTTTCTCACCCTTATGCCTTTTTTACCAATTATGGCTGCAAATATCAGTTCATCGCCCTTATATGCTTCTATTTGCTTACCAGAATATTTCTTATCAAAAGTGATCTTGAAATATTTTCCATTTTCGCTCATTTCAAAATCTATCTCTTTCTTTTCAACCGAAGGTCTTATTGAAATTTTTATTCCAAGCTTCTTCTCAATCTTTTCAATATTTCTTCCACCTTTTCCTATTAATCTTGGTATGATATCATCCCTTACATAAACAAAAGCCCTATCTTCATAAGGTATCTCAACACTCACATTTTTGTCATATCTTTTAAGCTCCTCTATTATAACCTTTTTCATATTTTCTTTTAACGGGGATTCTTTCATCTCACCTATTGGCACAATAACATTTTCCTCACCGTATGTGTATATTTCATACATAAGTTTTTTTGTTTCAAAATCCCTTATCTCAACAACTGGTCTTGCAAGATCAGATTCCTGCATCCCGCTTGGAACCTTAACAATAAGGGAAAGCTCATATATATGCTTTATTTTACCATCCTCTATGAATATAACAGTATCTATTATATGCGGTATGCCTCCAAGTTCTACCCTACCAATAAATCTTTGTATTGCTGAAACAGGATCATTTGAATGAACAACACCTATCATACCAACCCCAGACAGCCTCATATCAGCGAATATTTTAAAATCCTTTGATTTTCTCAATTCATCAAATATTGTATAGTCAGGCCTAACTAAAAGCAACAATTCAGCAGCCGATTCCCAATCACCTTCTAAAGGAGCATACTGTGTTATACGAGGACCTACTTGAAGATCCCTTGGCTGTTCGAATGTCTTTACAACCTTGTTTTTGCTGGCCAAAAACTCTGCCAATGCAGAAGCAAAGCTACTTTTTCCTGAACCAGGAGGACCTGCAATCAAAATACCAGATGATTTATCAACAATTCTCTTCTCTATATCCTTTGGTAAATTATAATCTTCTAATGAAAGCTTTACTATTGGCCTCACAGCAGTCAATTCAATAGCATCTGAAAAAGGCGGCCTTGTGATAGAAATCCTATAATTACCCATCTGTATTACAGTAGCTCCTTGCTTGTTTATCTCGATAAATGAATCAGGATCTCTATGGATTTTTGCATATATCTCATTTATAATAGCCTTTAATTCAGATTCTTCCAACGGATTTTCCCTTATTTTTACATATCTAACACTGCCTGGCTTTCCTATTTTCGCATAAGGTGGCAAACCTGGCTTAAGATGCACAGATTGTGTGTCATCTGTGAAGAAATTTTCAATTGTTATTTTTCTTTTTATCACCTCTGATGGTATGTAAAGAATATTTGCTCCTTCAGCCTCCCCAACAAGGGCTTGAACATAATCAGATGTTATTAATACAGCCTTTTCCTTTATTGCAAAATCCCTTATTAAAGCATCTATTCTACCCTTTTTTGCAAGACTTATCTCTTCTAATGTCGGCCTTCTACCAGAAAATTTTAAATTTATATTCCGCTCTTTACAAAGTTTCCTTAGCCTTTTTATCTCCTCAAGACCCTGAAAACCAACATCCCTTCCAACAGCTGCTTGTGCTTGCAATTCATCAATAACAAACCTCGGTATAATAAGATTGATATTTTTTAGCTTTCCTGATTGGATATATTCAAATAATTTTTTGTTTATCAAAACAGATGTATCAGGTACAACATTCTTATTTATTTTTATCATATTTCATAAAATTAGTATTTGTAACTTATAAATTATATTTTTTGAAAAAATCAACAATTTTTTCAATTTCAATTTCTCTTTCCTCCCTTTTTAGCATATCCCTTATTTTAACCTTTTTATTTTTTATCTCATTTGGCCCAATAATCACAACATATCGTATGCCTAAGGAATCAGCATACTCAAGCTGTTTTGTAAGCTTTCTTGCTCTGAAATCAAAATCAGTAGGGATATTGTTTTTTCTTAAAATTTTAACAATTTCTATAACATTTTCTACATTCTCTTTAACACATACAACAAAAACCTTTGTTTTTGATTTTTTTAATTTCAAAAGCTTTCTATCTTTCATAACCTCTATCAATCTCTCAACACCAAGACTTATACCTGTTGCTGGTATTTCTTTTCCAGAGAAAATGGATATCAATTTGTCATATCTACCACCTGCTGCTATGCTCCCTATACCTTCTTCTGCAAAAACTTCAAATATAGGACCAGTGTAATAATCAAGACCTCTTGCAAGACTGAGATCGATTTTAAAATTCTTCACATCCATTTTCTTCAGATACTCAATAAGCATTTTTATTTCATCAATGCCGTCTTTGCATCCACCGGATTTTTTCAAAATATCTTCAACATTTTTTACAACCTCTTCAGGCTCCCCACAAATTTTTATAAAATCAAGAATTTTTTCAACAACATTTTCCTTGAACCCCTTTTCAATAAGCTCTTTTTTAACACCATTAATACCAATCTTATCCAATTTATCAATTGATCTTAAAACATCAATGACCATTTCCTCTTCAACACCAGCAGATTTTACAATACTTGAGAGAATCTTTCTATTATTTATGCGCACAATGAAATTTTTTATTCCAAGCGATTCTAGAGTAAAACAAGCGCATGATATCACTTCTGCATCCGCAAGCATACTATCTGAACCAACAATATCAATATCAGCCTGCAAAAATTCCCTAAGCCTTGCTTTCGCAACATCACCATATCTCCAAACATTTTGTATCTGATATCTTTTGAAAGGTAAATTCAAGCCCGGGTTCATCGCAACCACCCTTGCTAAAGGAACAGTAAGATCATATCTTAATCCAATCTTTCTCCCAGCCTTATCCTCAAAATTATATGTCTCTTTCAAAATCTCCTCACCACCAGCATCCTTTGCAGACAATATTTCAAAATTTTCTATAGCCGGTGTTTCTATTGGTGAAAATCCAAACAATTCAAAAATAGACCTTATTTTATCCAAAACCTCTTGCCTCATGATCATCTCTTCTGGCAGAAAATCCCTCGTTCCCTTTGGGGTCGAAAGTTTAATTTTTTTCAACATTTTTATCATCAGCCAATTTTATTACAGTTTAACAGCCTTTTCTGGTGTTTTTGCACTGTATATTATAATATTTCTTTTCCTTTCATCTAAATAAGTGTTTTTAAGCTTATCAGACCAACCATCTGTTTTCTCCAACACAACAACTGGTATATTATTTTGATATGCAACTGCAATTTCATTCAAGGTTCCGGACGAACTAATTCATCATTCATTTTTATCACATTTTTTATTTTCAAGGTCAGGATCGGGATTTGAACCCGAACTAAAGGCTCCACAAGCCTTTGTGCTAGCCATTACACCATCCTGACCAAAAACTAAGAAAATTATATTTTGAGATAGATCAAAAACCAAAACTACTTCAGAGTCTTCATTGAGATTAAAATTTTTTCTTATTTCTGCTGGTAGACAGATTCTGCCTTTAGAATCAATTTTCAATTTCCTTTTCAGAAAATTAGATTTTGATCTAAGCAAATCACCAATGAACTAACCCACCAATTTGCTTGGTCACCATAACCACTTGATAATAATTAACACAGCATATATATAAAGATTTGGTGGGAAATCATAACATTAAATCCAAAACAGTATTATACAGAACTTCTGAGAAATTGATCAAATCCTTTATTTCTACATATTCATTTGCCATATGCGCACATTCGCTTCCTGGGCCATATCCAACAGCCTTTATACCTTTTTTAGCAAAAAATTTTGTGACAGTAGAACCAGACATACCATGATTTTTCGGCTCAAATCCTAAGATCTTTTTTGAATTCTTTTTTATCAGATTTATCAAAATATTATCCTGTATATCCATAGGAGACTGCTTATCAAAAATCTCTATCTTGAATTTTGCTTTTTTATTCCTTTTTTTAACAAAATTTATCATCTTTTTCACGTTCTCAATAATTTCCTGACTCCTTTGTGAAGGCAGATATCTTATATCTATATAAGCTTCACATTTTGATGGAACCATATTAAATGTCTCTCCACCTTTTATAGCACCTAAATTAATTGTTGGATCAGAAAGAAGGGGGTGTTTTTTAAAATTCATTTTATAATTTCTAAAAAGGTTCAAAAAATCTATCATATTCCAAACAGCATTAACACCTCTTTCTGGTCTTGACCCATGTGCTTGTTTTCCATATGAGGTTATTCGCAAAAACAACAGACCCTTTTCAGCAACATCTATAACTTTCATTCTATGGCCAACATCCGGTATTATTGCATATTCTGGATTTATCAAATTTTTATTGAGAAGGAATTTTACACCAAATTCGCTTCCTCTCTCTTCATCAGCAACCCCGGCTATCAGAACACGACCTTTCAATCTATTTTCAACAGCTTTTAGCCTTTTTGCAGTTATTAGTATACTTGCTAATGGACCTTTATTATCAGAAGCCCCTCTTCCATAAATTCTCCCAAATTTTTCAACAGCCTTAAACGGATTTGTTTTCCAACCATTTCCAACAGGGACTGTATCTAAATGACATGCTATAAACAATTTCTCTTTTCCTTTACCAATATAGCCTATTATGTTTGTCCTGCCTTTTTCTTTTTCAAAAATTTTATATTTTATATCGTATTTTTCAAAAAATTCTTTAACAACCTCTGCAGCTCTATATTCATTCCCAGGAGGGTTTGTTGTATCTTTTTCTATCAGCTTTCTCAAAATTCTCAAAATTTCATCCTTCATTTCTAATATTTTATTCCAACCTTTACATCAGAAATCTTCCAACCACCTGTTCCAGAAAACTTTAATGTATTTACACCCTCTCTAACATCATCCTTTGTGAATTTTACATAATTCCATCCTGTTTGCAAACTTTGAACATAAATATCTTTATTGTTTATCCATAGGTTTAGAACACCTTGTGTATATATCTCATCAATATAGAAAGCAACCTCACCTTCACCTTTTTTCAAAAGCTCGTAATCATTTTTTGTTATATTAAAATCCCTTTCTCTTGTAACCTTACCCATGGATAAAATTATATCGAGTTTCAAATCATCTATCATAAGCCTGCTATCTGAACTCAGAACAAGAATATTGTCACCGATCTTTATCGGAACATCAGAATAATATATATCTATGTTAACAACATGCTCTGGTACGGAATTATATATCTCCACACCATTGAATTTTATTTTCATTTTACCTGAACCTCTTGTTGTGTAAAAACTTAAAACACCTTTACTCCAGGACTCCTTTTCAAAACCATACAATTTGAATGATAAAAACTTATCAGGACCGTATTCTGCTATCACCTCAAAATTCCTTAGATCATAAACTGTTGATGCCCAGAAATAGAATGGGGCTGTGCATGAGACCTCAAGAACATTCGAACTTTTCACATACTGAGGCTCAATGGAAATATCATAATTTCTTAAATTCGCTTTGTTCTGAAAAATGATCTTTCCGTTCCATTTCATTATGAGGTCACCATATAGATTTGTCTCAGCGATATCAAATTTTATCCTTATACGCTTTAATCTCTCAAGTATGTTTTGATCAACATCAATTTTATACTCCTTTGTATCAGAACTGAAAAGCCCCTTTGAAACACCAACGCTTTTTATAGATCTCAATGTTTCTGTTTGATCACCCCCTAAAACAAAAGAGCCAAATTCTATTGTTCTTTCAACACCATTTTCTATTTGCCCAACATTCCCTAATGTAAATTCCTCAATAAGCTGGTATTTTCCTTGTGACGGCTTTGAATATTCAGATTCCAACCAATCAGCAACAGGTGTGCCAAATGCTAAGAGAAGTATCAATATTATACCAGCAGCGACCAATACAAGCAAAAATTCATCCATACAATTAATAATTTACGGGTTAATTTTAAATATAGTGATTTCATGAAGGTTTTAGGTCAGAACATAAAATCAGGCGAAAAAACGCTAAAAATAGAGAGCATAGACGACCTTTGGCATTTAAAAAACATAATAGAGGAAGGGGATGTTGTTTCTGGAAAAACATTGAGAAAAACAGTAATAAAAAGAGGAGATCAGATAGATTATGGAGAAAAAAAACCGGTTACCCTTTCAATTAAGGTAGAAAAAACAGAGCTTAAGGATAATGCGCTCAGAATATCTGGAAGGATAATTAGCGGTCAAAATGATATTGAGCTTAGCTCATACCATACAATGAATATAGAATGTGGATCTGTTCTCACTTTACAAAAAAATTGGAAACCACATCATATCGAAAGGCTTAAAAAAGCAGAGATAAAGCACCCATTGCTTTTAATAACTGTTTTGGATAGAGAACAAGCTGATTTTGCAATAATAAAAGAATCTGGGATAGAAATGATAACATCTATAAGGAGCAGGGATCCAGAAAAAAGGGAAGAATATTATAACGAGATATACAATTTTTTGAAAAAGAAAAACATAAAAAATATTGTGATTGCAGGACCAGGATTTGAGAGGGAAAATTTGTTGAATTTTATATCAAAAAAAGATAGGGAATTTGCGAAGAACATATTTCTTGAACATTCTTCCAATATAGGAATTACAGGAATAAGGGAGGTCATAGAAAAGTCATCAAATAAGATAATAAAACAAACAAGGATTGCAAAGGAGTCAGAAGTTGTAAAGGAATTTATGGAAAAAATTGCTAAGGGAGGATTAGTAGTTTACGGCATTGAGGAAACAAAAAGGGCAGTTGAATATGGTGCTGTTGAAAAGCTTTTGATATCAGATGAAAAGGTTAGGGATTTTGAAGATATAATGGAAAAGGTAGAGAAGCAAAAAGGAATTGTTGTGATAATAGGAAGCGATCATGAACTTGGCGAACAGTTTTTAAATATGGGCGGAATAGCTGGGTTCTTAAGATTCAGGATATAATTTTGGACATATGCTATTTAGAGGACATTTTTCACAAAAAGGCCTTTTTTTACAATAATTTTTTCCAAGCTCAACAATGAGCGCATGGAACTCTTTATAAATTTTTACACTTCTCGGAAGATTTTTTTCAAAATATTTTCTGAGATCTTCATATTTTTCTATATTCAATCCGAATCTTTTGCAAAGCCTTTTTGTATAAGCATCAACAACAAAAATAGGCTTTTTTCCAGCATAAAGCAAAATAGAATCAGCAGTTTCTAAACCTATACCTTTAATACCCAATAATTCTTTTCTAATCTCAAAAATGGGTCTTTGAAAAAATTTATCAAGATTTGGGTAATTTTCAATAATATATTTTGAGAAATTTTTTACTCTATCAGCTTTTTGTTTGAAAAAACCAGATGGTTTCAAAAAATTCTGAAGTTCTTTAGAACCCATTTTTGCGATCCTTTTTGGTTCAAGAGTACATGCATTTTTTAGATTTTCTAATGCCTTTTCAACATTTTTCCAATTTGTGTTCTGTGTGAGTATTGCACCGATCATTATTTCAAATCTATAATCAGTTCTATGCTTTTTGTGATATTCCTTATCATAAGGCCACCATTTCTGCTCGCCAAAAAAGGAAAGAAGTTTTCTATAAATATCCATCAATTTCATGATTTTAAATATTATTTAATCCATTATAAATTATGGAAGTTGAAGGGGTAGTTTTTGATCTTTCGAACGTTTTGATATCAGACCCGTTTGATAGGATAATGGAGTTGAAAGGAAAGGAATTCCAAAATGTATTGGAAAAAATTCAGATAAAGAGAGAAGAATTTATCAAAGCATGGAGAGAAGCAAATAAATCTGTCGAATACCCTTTCATAAGCCATTTTTATCAAGAGATACCAATAATTGTTCATGCGCTAAATAAGATCGGAATAAAAGAAAACGCAGAGGAAATTGCTTCACATATTCTACCTATATACAGGGATGGTTTAAGGATAGCAATAAAAAATGATAAAATAAGTAATGATGTTAAAGATGTTTTGGAATTTTTGAAAAATAAAAATAAGAAATTGGCTGTTTTTAGTAATGAAAGATATAATGCTGTCCGTGCGATGATAAAATGGTCAGAATTCGAGAAGTATTTTGATAGGATAATAAGCGGAGAGGAGATAGGAATAGAAAAAAATAACCTCGCAGCATTTAGATATGTTTTGAATTCATTGGGCACAAGGGTTGGATCGACAGCATATGTAGGAACAAAAAGGTATGTAGAGCAGGCTAAAATGACAGGAATGAAGGTCATAGTTATATCAAAAGAAAATGAGGAATTCAAAGGAACTTACAAACCAGATTTCGTTATATCAAAAATATCAGAGATAAAAAACATAATATCTTGATCATCTTTTTCTTATTCTTGAAAATATGCTATAAAATAGAACCATAAATGGTATAATTTCCAATCTACCAAGAAGCATGTCAATAATAAGTACCAATTTGCATATGATAGGCATCGAATATACATCTATTGTCGAAAGCCCAACAGTGCCCTCAGCAGAGGCAGATATAAACATAGAATCAATGAAAGAATAACCTGATAAATTTATGACAAGTGTGGAAATAATCAAAATAACAATGTATATCAAGGCAAAAAGTGATAATATTGTAACTTCATATTCTTTTATTGTTTTTTTATCAAACTTAAAAGGAATCACAGCAGAAACGGGGTAGGAGATCTTTTTGTTAAGCCAAGACATTGCATTAGAAATTATACCAACCCTTATTATTTTTATTCCGCCTGCTGTTGATCCTACACAACCACCTATTATCATAAGTATTATTAAAAGGAATTTTGAGACTTCAGAAAAATTGGATACTGTATAAAATCCGGTTGTTGTCAGTGCTGAAAAAGAATGGAATATACCATTTTTAATAGGTTCGCTTGATATCAAAAATATAGAGAGCAAGATAGAGAATAATATTGATATAAACCAAAACATCTGTACCTCTTTATTTTTCAAATAATCCTTTATACCACCTTTCAAAATTTTATCATGCATGAAAAATGATGTAGCACCGACTATCATAAGAAATATGATCACAATCTCTACGAAAATATTGTTATAAAAAGCAATAGAGTTATTTTTTATTGAAAAACCACCTGTTGATACAGAGGAAAATGTATGAACAACAGAATCAAATAAAGGCATACCAACAATAAAAAGAAGGATTATACCAATAGCTGTGTAAAAACCATATATAACAAAAATTCTTTTTACAGTGTTGTAAATATTTGCTCTTATTCTTTGCATCATACCTTCTGATTCATATATGTAATATGCTGATATGCCAGGAGAGGAAATGAGCAGAATGAATATTATGAGTATTCCAACCCCACCAATCCATTGTGTGAATGATCTCCAGAAAAGAAGGCTGTATGGCAGTCCTTCAGGATTTATCATAGTCAAACCAGTTGTTGTGAATCCTGATACAGATTCAAAAAGAGCATCTATTGGGCTTAAGTAAAAAAGAAAAGGTATGGAACCTATGAGAGAGACAAAAATAAATGTTATTGCAGATAAAATCATGGCAGAGCCAAGATTTAGATCACCCTTCTCAAATTTTTTGTCAAGGATGATTCCCAATATGAATGAAATTATTGATGGTATAAGAAATTGCAAATAAAGATCTTCGTTAAAAACTAAGCATAAAATAACCGGTAAAAGAAAAAGCACACCAAGAACCTCTAAAATACTACCAAGGTAAGAAAATATGGACCTGATTTCCATACTTATATTATCTTATTCAAATATAAAATATGCAAAAACTCAAAGGCTTCATGCACGTGGTAGAGATAATACTTGTCGTTCTTTTAGCATTTTTTGTTTTTATTCAGTTTAGTTCTATCCCAAAGATTTCTACGGATTGGCCAAAATCCAAACTCAATCTTTTGGCCAGGGATATGATATTTTCAATGGATAGAAAAAATGTGAACTGGTTTAATGAGACAGAGGTTGAAAATTATCTTAAAACCCTTCCATCAAATATCATATACAGCGTTGAATTGCATGGTGTTATAAAACCAAATATAAAAATAGGATGTGTTTGTAATGATACACAAATAAATGAACTAGAAAATATTTTCTCTCCTGGATGGTTTGTGATAAATGGGAAAAACATAACAATTGATATACAGAAAACGGATTTGGATTTTGCATTTTCTCAAGCATTCGATGTGGTTGTTCTTATGGATTATTATGATCTCACAAATTATGAGGAACAGATAAGAAATTATTTGAAATATGATAGAGGCATAGTTGAGATACTTGATATGAATGAAAGCATTTTGGATTCTATACAAAAAAATATTTTTGGAATAGATACAACAGACAAAATACCATCAAATGAAAAAATACATTTCTCTGAAAAATCAAAGGATGCAAAAAATGAGATATATAAGGCACTAAAATATTTCACACACCTTCCATTTTTTTATGATGATTTCCCCAACAACGCACTTACTTTTAAATGGACAACAATTTCAGGAACTCCGGAAATTGATTATAATTCAGGCAAGCCCGAACCAAGCCTTGTTCTAACAGGTGAAGATTGCGGTTCAGACAACACATGGATTTATGAGCAAAATGTGAATTTTAAGAGCGGTACAATAGATGTTGACGTTTATATTAAAGAAGGGGGTGTATTTAATTTTTTCTTTAGATTTGATGGGAGGTCCAGATCTTACATAGCATCCTTCAGCGCAAATGAAAGTATGGGCTATGATTCTTTTTACAGAATGGATAGCGGGTCCATAGAGTCCATAGGATATAATATAAGCCATACAACATCGCCAAATGAATGGCATAGGATGAGGATTGTTGTGGATGGAAATAGATTCGAACTTTATAATGATGGAAAAAAGGTTGCATGGGCTTATGATAGTTTTTATGAAAGCGGTTCAATAGGAATGAAAAACCTATGTCAAAATGTTAGCGTTGATAATGTAAAACTGACATTTGATCAAAATCATGAATTTGAAAACTTTTTAAACCCAAATGAAAATGTGACGCAGAGAGAAAATGATGAAAATAAAATTTTACTTAAGCAGTATTCAACAAACATACCTGCTTGTATAATAAACTATGAGATATCTTCTGGTAAAGGAAGGACTGTATGGCTTTCAAAATCAGATGTTCCAGAAGAACAAAAGATATTTATAAAATCTGTTATACTATGGGCTTCAGGTGACACATATACATTAATAAAAAGGGATATAAAAGATCCTGTTTCAGTTTCTATATACAAAGTTTTGAATGAGGATATGTTTCAGCCTATAAAAATAGAAATGAAGCTTGGATATTTATACTAATCATGTAAAATAAACTTATAGGTGAGAGCATAGAAGAGGTTGTAAGGGTAAGGGTACCTCACGGAAAGGAAGTGATAGGCACTGTAGAGGAAGTTTTAGGTGCTGGAAGATTTAAAGTGATTTGTGCAGACAAAAAGGAAAGGATATGCAGGGTTTCAGGTAAATTCAAGAAAAAGGAGTGGATAGTAACAGGTGATGTTGTCCTTGTTGAGCCATGGGAAGTGCAATCAGATGAAAGAGGAGATATAGTATGGAAATACAAAAGGGCACAGGTTGATTGGCTCAAAAATAAAGGTTATATATAGTTCTATCCCCTATGAAAGATCTAATAAAAATTCCTGAAAAAAGAAAAGGTGTTCTCATAGGTCATGAAGGTTCTGTAAAAAAGAAGATAGAAGAATTGACAAATACACGTATAAAAATAAACGATTCCATCGAGATAGAAGGTGAGCCTTTGGATGTTATGAAAACAAAGGATATAATAAAGGCTATAGGAAGGGGTTTTTCTCCAGAAAAATCACTAAAGCTTTTGGACGATGAATATAAGCTTTCAATAATAGAGCTTGGTGATGAAACATTGAATTCTAGGAGGAGGATATTTTCAAGGGTTATAGGAAGAAAAGGATCTACAAAAAGAAGGATAGAAGAATCAACAGATACAGACATCTCGGTTTTCGGAAAAACTATATCTATAATAGGAAGATGGGATAATGTTGAAAAAGCTGAAAAGATTTTACAACTTTTAATATCAGGAAGCAAACATTCTTATATTTATAGACTGCTTAAAGAGATAAAAGGTGAATGATGGAAACAAAGCATAAAGAGATATCAATTTCAGAATTTTTTGAAAAGAACAGGCACCTTTTAGGCTATGACAACAAATCAAGAGCATTACTCACAGTTGTGAAAGAATGCGTTGATAACAGCCTTGATGCTGCAGAAGAGGCGAGAATACTTCCGGATATATATGTTAAAGTTAAAGAAATAGCCCCTGAGAAATTTGAAATATTGGTTAGAGATAATGGTCCTGGAATTGTTAGACAGCAGATACCAAAGGTTTTTGGAAAGCTTTTATATGGAGATAAATTTCATAGATTAAAACAATCAAGGGGTGAACAGGGTATTGGTGTTTCAGGAGCGGTTTTATATGCACAGCTAACAACAGGAGAGGCTACGGAGATCAAAAGCTCAATAGGTGATGGTAAAACACATTACTATAAAATAAAAATTGATGTGAAGAAAAACGAACCGATAATAATTGAAGATAAGGTGATAGAGGAAGAAAAATGGCATGGTGTGGAGGTAAAGTTTATAGTAGAGGGCATATATAGAGAACATAAGCAATCCATATTAGAATATCTAAAACTAACTGCTGTTTCAAACCCACATGCTCATATAATCTTTGACTCACCCTCAGGTATCATAGAATTTAAACGTGGAACAGAAAATTTACCAAAGGAGCCCAAGGAAATAAAACCACATCTTTATGGTGTTGAAATAGGTGTATTAACAAGAATGCTTTATGAAACAAGAGAAAGAAAGATAGTTAATTTTTTCATAAAAGAATTTACAAGAATCGGTAGAAAAACAGCAAAGCAGATATGTGAAAAAGCAGGAATAGATCCTAACAAAAAACCAAAACAGCTTACAAATGACGAAATAAGAAATATAGTAAATGCTGTTAAGGATGTAAAATTGTTAAATCCACCATTAGATTGCCTTTCACCTATGGGTGAAGAGCTTATGGAAAGCGGTCTAAAAAAGGAATTTAATCCTGAATTTGTATCCTCTGTTACAAGACAACCGGCTGTTTATAGAGGCTGGCCTTTCCAAGTTGAAGCAGCCCTGGCATATGGCGGTTCAATAACACAATCAAAAATTCTGAGATTTGCAAATCGTGTACCATTACTTTATCAACAAGGAGAATGCGCAATAACAAAATCCATTTCTGAAATAGATTGGAAAAGATACGGTCTTGAAAATGAAATAGAAAAAGAACCTATAATAATTTTGGTCCATGTTGCATCCATATGGGTACCTTTCACTTCCGAAAGCAAGGAGGCAATAGCTTCCTATCCTGTTATAATAAAGGAGATAAAGCTTGCTGTGCAAGAATGTTTAAGAAAGCTCAGCTTGCATCTTTCTGGTAAGAGAAAAATAATAGGAATGGAAAAAAGAAGAAAACTTTTTGAAAAATACGTGGATGAAATAGCAAATGCAATAGAGGAATTAACAGGATATAAAAAGGAAAAGGTAAAAGAAATGCTTTTGAAAATAATAGAAAGAAAATCAACAATAGGTGAGAAAAATGGAAACGGAGAAGAAGTTGAAGGAAATAGGTCTGAAGATTTTAGATGATATAAAAAATGGAAGAAACCCAAGTATAGAAATCCCTGTAAGAACACTTTCAAATATATATTTCGATGAAAAATTTAGACTGATAAAACTTGGTGACAAGATTGCAAAAAGAACCTACCTAAATACAGCACATAGTAGAAAATTCATGCAAACACTACTCATAGCAGCAGAGGCTAAAAAAATAATAGAGCAAAATGTAACAATATCCATAAGAGATTTATATTATGCTTTAAAACACACAATTGGGGACACAAAAGAAAATACATTTGAAGAGCAAAATGAATCAGACCCTATTATAGAGGATATAGAGGCTGCGCTGAATGTTTTAAGAGAACAACTACATCTAACAGCTGATAGAAAAGGATACCTTGCTGGAAATGTTCTTATAAACGATTCAGGAGATATTATAGATTGTTCAAAAATGGGTTCTTCTGGTTGGGCAATACCAAGCAATGTCGAGCCAGAGGTTATAAAATTTATGGAGATAAATGCAGATTTTGTTCTTGTTGTTGAAAAAGATGCGGTTTGGCAGAGGCTTAATGAAGACAAGTTTTGGAAAAAGCAAAATTGCATATTGATGACAGGAAAAGGCCAGCCTGCAAGAGGGGCAAGAAGGCTTATAAATAGATTGCATAGAGAGTTTAATTTACCGATTTATGTGCTTGCCGATGCTGATCCATGGGGATATTATATGTACTCTGTCATAAAACAGGGTTCAATAAATCTTTCATTCCTCTCAGACAGACTTGGCACACCGGATGCCAAATACATAGGCCTAACAACATCTGATATTAATAAATTTGATATATCAAAAAATGTGACTATAAAGCTTGATGAAAATGATAAAAAGAGGGTAAAAGAGATACTCAATTATGTTTGGTTCAAACCAAAGCCTTGGCAGATGGAGCTGAAAAATATGCTTAAAACAGAATGCAAATTGGAGCTTGAAGCTCTATCATCCAAAGGTATAAAATTTATATCAGATGTTTATCTACCACAGAAAATAGCCAATAAGGAGTTCCTACCATAATTTTTAAATTTGCAAACCTTAATTAATTTAGTGCCCCGATAGCTCAGCGGTTTGGATAAGCTAAAGAGCATTCGGCTGTTAAACCATAGAATTAATTTAACTGTGGTTTTGACACCGAAAGGTCGCCAGTTCGAAATTTATGAAAATCTGGCTCGGGGCGTTTTAATCTTTCCAAATATTTTCGTGTTTAATTCGCATGATCTCACTTAAGCAGAAATTTGAAGACGAATGCGAAGGGTGTTATAATCCATTGAAAATTTTAAGCATTAATTATACTCTGGCTCAACAATAAAAATGTTCTTTTAATATATATTAAACAAAAATAAGGTATGGGTTTGGAAGTTAGATCGGCGATGTTATATGAATATATTTGAATTGATAAAGGAAGATTATGATGTGAGAAGATTGCGCAATAGATGTAATTATAAGGATTGCGATAGATACCCTTCAAAAGAGATTTTAATATACGAGACAGATTTCAAAAAAATAAAAACAAGGGATTTGGTCTCACTGTATCTGTGCATCAAACATTTCAAAGAGGCAAACGAAAATTTGATAAAAAAACTAAGCGAAATAGAAGTAAAAGATAAAAGAATAGATGTTAGGGTGTCTGATCTCGGCTTTAGATATATAAGGGGCAGTAGCTCAACCCGGTAAATTGGGTAAGAGAGCAACCGGCTGAAGTCCAATTTGATCGAAACCGGTGTGTTGTGGGTTCAAATCCCACCTGCCCCATTATTATAAATCCATTCCTCTCATTACCATCCCATTCTTCATTACCCATCTTCAGCTATTTGTTTGGTAATTTTTACAATCTTTTTTCTACTTTAGACTACTGAAAACTATTTAAAAAATGTGTAAATTGTAGGAAAAATTAGTGGAATTTATTTCTGCTTTTCTTCTTCCTCTTTTATTTTCTCCTCAAGCTCTTTTGCTATTCCAAGATGATCTACAATCTCTTTGTATCTGTTTCTTATCGTAACCTCTGTAACACCAATAGCATCCGCAACCTCTCTTTGAGCCTTTCTTTTACCTTCCATAACAGCGGCTATATAAAGAGCTGCTGCAGCAACACCTATAGGACCTTTACCTGATGTCACATCATGTTTTGTTGCCTCATCCAAAACCTTTACAGCCCTTACCTGAACTTTTTCGTCCAATCCTAGCAAAGAACCAAATCTTGGAACATAATCCTGTGGCTTTGCAGGTAAGATTCTTAGATCAAGCTTTCTTGCAATGTAACGGTATGTCTTACCTATATCTCTTTTTGTTATGTTTGAAGCTTTTGATATTTCATCCAATGTTCTTGGTGCACCCTCCTCTCTACATACTATATATATCAAAGCTGCTATTATGGACTCTGTTGATCTACCTCTTACCAAACCCTTTTCTACAGCCTTTTCATAAAGCTTTGCTATCCTCTCATGTATTGCTTGTGAAAGGCCTAAATATGAAACAAGCCTTTGAAGTTCAGAAAAAGCGAATGACAAATTTCTATCCTTTGATTTTATTAATCTTTTATGCCATTTTGACAGCCTATAATATTGCGCTCTTTTCTTTGGAGCAACTTTGAAAAGCTCACCCCTTCCTTTACCAATCTCTGTTGTTATACCCTGATCATGCTTTATCATTGTCAGAGGAGCACCGGTTCTAACCCTTTTTGATCTTTGATCCTCATCAAATGCTCTCCACTCTTGAGTCATGTCTATTACAGACTCTTCCACAACAAGACCACATTTACCACATACATATTCTCCATGAGATGGATCATATATTATGTTTGTTGACCCACATTCACTACATTTCCTTTTTTCTGCCATTTTTATCCCTTATTAGTGATTATATTATTATAAATTTAAATTTACGATTTGTCTATATAAAGATTTCGCTACTAAAATATATACATAAAAATAAATAAAAACAAGCCGCAAATCTATTTATACCTTTTTTGTTAATTATAGTAATGGCTGAGAAAGTAGCTAGTATGAAAGATATGAAGGTAGGAAGCTATATTATGATTGATGGAGAGCCATGTAGGGTTATAGATGTCGCATTTTCTAAACCAGGAAAACATGGTGCAGCAAAAGGAAGGATAGAGGCTATTGGTATTTTTGATGAAAAGAGGAGAACGCTCATAAAACCAGCTGATGCCACAATAAGCATACCAATAATAGAAAAAAAGAATGCTCAGGTTGTTTCTGTGACAGGTGATATAGCCCAGTTAATGGATTTGGAAAGCTACAGTATGTTCGAGGTAAATGTACCTGAGGAGTTCAAAGGAAAGTTACAATCTGGGATGGAGGTTGAATATTGGAAAATTGAAAATAAGATAATGATAAAAAGAATAAAATAGTATGAAAAATCTTTTGAAATTATTTTTTGAGATAGGCATATTGAAAAACATAAGACGTAGTGGTTGGTTTGCAATAAATATAAAAAATCCAGAAAGCATAGCAGAGCATAGTTTTAGATGTGCGATTATAGGATATTTTTTATCAAAAATGGAAAAAGCAGATACTGAAAAAATTGTCACAATGTGCCTTTTTCATGACATTTCTGAAACAAGGATGGGCGACTTCAATATATTAACAAAAAAATATGTGAAAAATCATGAAAGGATAGAGGAAATGATTTTAGAAGATCAAATAAAACCTATCGATCAAAAATGGTTATTATCTCTCATGAAAGAATACAATTCCAGAAAAACAAAGGAGGCTATAATAGCAAAGGATGCAGATCTTTTGGAATGCGCAATTCAGGCAAAGGAGTATTTTGATATGGGCTATGAAAAAGCGAAAATTTGGATAGAAAATGTGAAAAGAGAATTGAAAACAGAATCTGCAAAGAAAATTTTATTGGCTTTAGAAAAATCAGATTCTACTGACTGGTGGAAAGATCTTTTATAAACTTTTTATTAATCTTGTGCTGTATTTACCAAATTTTTTATTAATTCTCACGAGTTTGCACTTCAATTTTATCTTTTTCAGCCTTTTTTCAAGATATTTTTTGTCAATTTTTTGATCATAACCAAGAACTATAACATCAGGCCTTTCCTTTTCAACAACCTTGAAATAATCATTTTCATCACCAATTACAACTTTATCAACAAAATCCAATGACTCAACCAAACTTTTCCTATCCTTTTGCTTTGAAATTAGATAACCTTTATTTTTTAAAACGGTTTTATCATTTGCAACAACAACTATGAGAAAATCACCGAAGCTTTTTGCCTTTTTTAGAAAGTATATATGTCCTGGGTGTAATATGTTGAAAACACCACCCACAAGAACCTTTTTCATAATCATCTAATTCTTAAAGCACCTACTGGACAGAAATTTACACAAATTTTACAGTTATTGCATGATTTACTATCACAAACTATTCCATGCTCTGTTAATGTTAGGGCTGATTTTGGGCACACACCAACACAACCGCCACATCTTATGCATATGTCTTTGTTACTGACCGCAACCATGATATTATTTGGTTATGTTATACTTAAATTATTTAGAAACCTAAAAATTAAGGATATGAAAATAATACCAATAGCTTTTGATAGTTTAGGAACAAGAAGCATGGCGACTTTTGTTCAAACAGATGATATAAAAATTTTTATAGATCCTGGGGTTTCGCTCGCCCCTTTTCGCTACTCTCTGCCACCACATCCATTAGAACTGCAAAGACTTGATGAACATTGGAATAGAATTCTAAACTATGCAAAAAAATCCGAAATTTTGATAATAACACATTACCATTATGATCATCACAATCCGGATGAAAATCTTGAAATATATGAAAACAAAATTGTTTTTATAAAAAACCCAAAAGAAAAAATAAATCTCAGCCAGAGAGAAAGATCTTCATATTTTTTAGAGAAAATAGGTAATCTGCCAAAACAGATAAATTTTGCAGATGGAAAAACATTTGAATTTGGCGGGACAAAAATAAAATTTTCTCAGCCAGTTTTTCACGGCACAAATCAAAGACTTGGATATGTCATTGAGGTTTTGATAGATGATGGAGATTATAAATTTATCCACACATCTGATGTTGAAGGTCCAAGTCAAAAGGATCAAACAGATTTTATTCTTGAAAACAAACCAAATCTTTTAATCCTGGATGGGCCTTTATCATACATGTTAGGTTATAGATACAGCTACGAATCTTTTAACCAGTCAATCGAAAATATGATAAAAATAATTCAAAACAGTCCTCTAGAAATATTGATAATCGATCACCATTTTTTGCGAGATCTTAAATGGGATAAAAGGGTAAGAAAGGCTTCTGAAATTGCAAAGGAAAAAAATGTAAAATTTCAAACAGCTGCTGATTTTTTAGGAAAACAAATTGATATGTTGGAGGCCAATAGAAAAGAACTTTATAAAAGATATCCAGTATGAAACTTATTCTCTAATTTTTTAGATTAATGGGCTCGGAAGCTACCACTGAAATCATAGAAATCTCATTCTGGAACGATATCCTCATTGCCCTTTAATAATTTGTATGAATATGCTTAAAAATCAATCAAGATAAACACATGATGGATTATAAGTACTATCTTATTCTGATTCATTTCCATCTAAGCCAGCAGTACGTGCCTTTATAACCAGTACAATGTTTCATGAAATTCATCGACCCTATCTTTTAAATTAATAGCGGGGGTTGGATTTGAACCAACGACCTCTGGGTTATGGGCCCAGCGAGCAAACAGGTAGGATATGTTATACATATCACCTCTCCTAGCTGCTCTATTGCGGCTACTTTCAGTAGTCCCCGCTAGAGCAAACCCCGCTTGATTAATTTAATATCAATTAGATATTTAAGATTTTATTATAAAATTTTAAACTGATTATGAAAGTGATAGGCATCGATGAGGCTGGAAAAGGATGCGTTATAGGACCGCTTATAATAGCTGGTTTTATGATCGATCAAGAGCACGAAAATGAACTGATAAAAATTGGTGTTAAGGATTCAAAAGAGCTTGCACCTAAAAAAAGGGAGGTTATTGCAAAAAAATTGGAGAAATTAGGAGATGTCTTTGTTTTGAATATAGGACCATGTAAGATAGATAATTATAAAAAGGAAGGTATAAACCTTAACCAATTAGAGGCGATGAAGTTTTGTGAAATAATAAACATGGCTTCTCCACAAAAGGTTTATATAGATTGTCCAACAAAGAACATAAAAAAATTTGAAAAATTTTTGAAAAAAATGATAAAAAATGAGACAGAACTTGTTGTTGAAAATTTTGCAGATAAAAAATACCCAGTGGTCTCAGCAGCCTCTATAATTGCAAAAAATGTCAGGGAAAAAGAGATAGAAAAATTGAGAAAAAAATACGGATTTGAAGGATCTGGTTACACATCAGATGAAAAAACAATAGAGTGGATGAAAAATTGGCTAAAAAACCATAAAGACTTCCCAGAAGGGCTTGTAAGAAAATCTTGGATAACGACAGAATTTATTTTTAGGGATAAAAAACAAAGCAGAATAAGCAGTTTTTTCAATAAAAAATAGTTTTATGGGTAAACCCTGTTCATCATTCTAGGGAATGCGATAGCATCTCGTATGTGATCAAGTTTGCATATCCACATTATAAACCTTTCTATACCGAGACCAAATCCAGAATGTGGGACAGAACCATATCTTCTCAAATCCAAATACCATTTATAGTCCTTTGGGTTACCACCGAATTTTTTTATCAACTCGACAAGCTTTTTGTTATCAGTTTCTCTTTCAGACCCTCCTATAATTTCGCCATATCCTTCTGGAGCAAGCAAATCATCTGCCAAAACAACCTTTGGATTATTCGGATCTCTTTTCATATAGAATGCTTTCATTTCATAAGGAAAAGATGTCAAAAAAATCGGTTTTTTCAAGTCTTGTGTTAAAACCCTTTCCTCGTCAGCACCTAAATCACCACCATATTTTATTCTCATACCTTTTTTTTGTAACATCTTTACTGCTTCATCATATGTGATTTTTTCAAAAGGCGGTTTGATTTTTAGAAGATCGTTTGGATCCCTGCCAAGAGCCTTTAGCTCCTCAGGCCTTTTTTTTGCAATGTTTTGACATAAATAACTTATTAATTTTTCTTGAATCCTCATATTTTCCTTATGATCGCACCAAGCCATTTCCGCCTCTGCGTGCCAATACTCAGAAAGATGCCTTCTTGTCCTGCTTTTTTCAGCCCTAAAACTTGGAGCAATGCAATATATCTTTTCGAGAGAGAATATCAATGCTTCAGCATACAACTGCCAGCTCTGTGTTAGATACGCTTTTTTACCAAAGTAATCAACCTTGAAAAGTGTTGAGCCGCCTTCGCAAGCAGAAGAAACTATGGAAGGTGCTTGTATTTCATAGAAACCATTATCCCTGAAAAATTCATGTATAAGACCAAATACATCAGATCTTATTTTGAAAATCCTGTTAAGCTTAAGACTCCTTATCCATAAATGCCTTAGATTAAGCAAAAGCTCTGTTGATTGATATTCTGTTATAGGAAATGTTTCGGCTATGTGAACAGGTTCTAATTTTTTAATTTTTATTTCATATCCAGTAGGGGCTCTTTTATCCTCGTTAACAACACCTGATAATTTTAATGAAGATTCTATTGTAATTTTTTTTGCTTTTTCAAAATCAGGATTATCATCCTTTATCACACATTGAACAATACCAGAAGAATCTCTCACAACTATAAAAATTATATCTTTGCTCTCTCTTTTTCTGTAAACCCAACCTTTTATGGAAACCTCTTTTCCTAGATGTTTTGGCAGCTCGCTTATTTTGATTTCCATAATATATATATCCAAGCATCTTAATTTAAATATGCAAACAGTTTTGAAAGGCTGGGTAGAGAACGTAAGGGAGATTGGAAATATAAGATTTTTTGTTGTTAGAAATAGTTCTGGTTTAACACAAGTGACTGCTAAAAAAGGCGATGTTCCAGAAGAAGTTTTCAAAATAATTTCTGAAATTGGTAAAGAGGATTGTGTGGATGTTAGAGGAAGACTTGTTGAATCAAAAATAGCAAAAACAGGAAAAGAATTGATACCAGATTCTATAAAAATTTTATCAAAGGCTGAAAAACCTTTACCACTGGACCTTCAGGTAGGAGCAGAAAAAGATACAAGATTTAATTATAGATTTATAGATCTAAGGGATAAAAAAATACAGAAGATATTTATTTTAAAAAACAGGGTTATAGAACTTTTCCGCGAATTTTTCAAAAACAATGGATTCATAGAGGTTCATACACCTGTCATACAGGCTGCTGGTGCTGAGGGAGGTTCGAGTCTTTTTGAAATAAAATATTATGATAAAAAAGCATTTCTTAGGCAATCACCACAACTTTATAAACAAATACTCATGGCATCTGGTTTAGATAAAGTATATGAAATTGGTCAGGCATTCAGGGCTGAAAAATTCCATACACATAGGCATGTATGTGAGTTCCTTTCATTGGATATTGAAGTTGCATGGATAGAATCAGAAGAGGATGTTATGAAAATTGTAGAGAAAATGATAGTTCATGTTCTTAATGGTTTAAAAAATGAAATAAAAATCAATGTGCCTGAAGTACCATTCAAAAGAATAACCTATGATGAAGTTTTAGAGATGCTCAAAAAATCTGGTATAGAACTTGAATGGGGAGAAGATTTAACAGATCTACATGAAAAAAAGCTCGGTGAAATTCTTGGTAAAAAGGGCATAGATTGGTATTTCATAACAAAATTCCCTTCTGAAATAAAACCATTTTACATCATGTATGACGGAAAGTATTCAAGAGGGATAGACCTTGATTACAAAGGCATGGAAATCGCATCAGGAGGGCAAAGGGAGCATAGATATGAAAATTTAAAAAAGGTTATGGAGGAAAAAGGCCTGAAGTTATCCGAATTTAAATTTTATCTTGACGCCTTTAGATACGGAATGCCTCCACATGGAGGAATTGGTTTAGGGATCGAAAGATTAATAGAACAGATATTAAACATAAATGATATAAAAGAAACAATCCTATTTCCAAGAACGCCTGAAAGGGTTTTGCCATGATTAATGATAAAATAAAAACCAAAAAGATCAGGTAGGAAATCGTATTCATGTACAAAAGCCATATTGTGACTTGATAAAGAAAGATAAACCTACAATTTGATCAAAAATTTTTCACCAATCGTTTCGAAAACTAATCGCTCAAGATCAGATTTTTCTTTTAAAATCTCAGATTCCATATTTCTTATTCTGTTTTCTATGGTTGTCAAATCATTTTTCTTCTCATCAATCTCTTTTTTTAGATATCCAATTTCACTTTCCAATAAACCCTTTTTCTGCAAAATTTTTGAAGAAGATTCAGAAAAAATATATCTTTTTTGATCAAAATTTTCTAATAATTTTTCATATCTGATTTTTTTATCAAAAAGATTTTCAATATCCAATTTTTCCACTCTTTTTTTATCAGCTTCTTTTATACCCAAATTTTTTACCTCTTTTTTTACATCCTCAAGAATTTTTTTAAACTCCAAGTTTTCCATGAAAGTTTTCAGAGGTGAGTTTATAAAAGATTCTATAATTTTTCTATCATGTACTGATATATCAGATTTTGAATGTAAAAATTTCTTAAGCGGTCTTTTTATTGCGGAAAGTTCATTTTTTATGTTGATCTCAAGTTCATTTTTTTCATTATTTATCTCTTCTATTTCACCCCTAATTTTATCAAGATTTTTATAGTCATCACTTTCTAAAATATTTTTTAATTCATCCTTTTTCTCCTCCATTTTCTCTTCATAAATCTCGATATCTTTTTTGATGTTTTCAATTTCATTTTTTAGTTGTTCAATTTTTCTTTTCATAGAGATTATTTTATCTGTCTTGATCTCCACATCTTTTACAAAATTCAAAACAACACCATCAGATTTCAAATAATTTTCTATCTTATCTATTCCATTTTCAATTTCCTTCATCTTATCAACAAATCTTTTCATATCCTCTCTGAAATAATTTGACAAAATGTAGGCATTTTTTGGTGGTATGTTTTTTAATTCACTCAAAATATTTTTGCTTTGAGAACAGAAATTTTTCACATTTTCATAATCTACTTCATTTATATCCTTAACATTTTTTACAGAATTTCTAATATTCTTTACATAGTTGATTTTTATCATTTTTATCATAGCATTTATTCTCTCACTACCTTCTGAGAAATTTATCTTTTCAAGATCATCCCCAATTTTTTCAAGAGCACGAAAATCAGAAATTACAGAATCCTTTAAAATTTTTATCTCATTTTCAAATTTTCTTATTTTTTCTGATAGATTTTTTCTTATTTTTTCACTAACCTCAGAAATTTCTATTTCAGTAATTAATTCTTTTTTTACCCCCTCCTTTTTTAAAAAATCAAAAAAACCCATTATCCAATTTTAATTTTATTACTTAAATTTTTAGAAAAAAGGCGCAAAGATAACAGCCACAATAGACATAAGTTTAATTAATATATTAATTGAAGGACCAGCACTATCTTTCATTGGATCACCAACAGTATCACCAATAACTGTTGACTGATGTGTGAATGATCCTTTGCCACCAAAATTTCCAGCCTCTACATATTTTTTTGCATTATCCCATGCACCGCCTGCGTTTGCCATAAGCAAAGCGAAAATCAAACCTGTTACTATGCTTCCTGCAAGCAACCCAAGTAAAGCAGTCTTTCCGATGATAAACCCAACAGCTATAGGTATGATCAATGCCAAAATCCCAGGCAATATAAGTTCTTTTAAAGCACCTTTTGTTGCTATATCTACGCATTTTGCATAATCAGGCTTTGCCTTACCTTTCATCAAACCTGGTATTTCTTTGAATTGCCTTCTAACTTCCTCAACCATTTTGAAAGCATTTTTACCAACAGATTTTATTATCAATGCACAAAACAGTGCTGGAATAGCTGCGCCTATAAACAATCCAACAATTAAATAAGGATTTAGTATATCAGCATTTTCTATTTTAGCCACTTGAGAAAATGTTGAAAATAGGGCCAAAGCCGTCAGTGCAGCAGCTCCTATTGCAAATCCTTTGCATATAGCTTTTGTTGTGTTTCCAAGAGCATCAAGAGAATCTGTTATATCCCTCACTCTTTTATCCAAACCTGCTTGCTCAGCGATACCACCTGCGTTATCTGCTATTGGTCCATATGAGTCAGCAGCAACTATCATACCTGTTATAGAAAGCATACCAACAGCAGCTATGGCGATACCAAATAAACCGGCAAAATACCAAGAAATGAGCATTGCTATGCATATACCTATTATTGGTAAAAATGTGCTTATCAAACCTGTTGAAAATCCCGTTAGTATATTTATTGCAGCACCTGTTTGCGAAGCCTCTGCTATTTCTTTTACAGGTTTTCTATTTCTTGATGTATAATAATCGGACATAATACCTATTATTATGCCAGAAGCCAAGCCAGAAATTGTAGCGTAAAAAACACCAATATCTAGATTGAAATAATCAGTAACAATGTATGATAAAACAATAAAAATAACACATGTTAAAAATGTACCTCTAGTAATTGCTAAACCAATATTACTACTTTTTCCGGTTTTTGTAAATATAATACCTATTATTGAAGCCAGAATTCCGACAGCGCCAAGCATAATCGGTAAAATAGTGCCTGTGAAGCCATAGACCAAAGTTCCTATAATCATCGCTGCTACTATGCTACTTACATACGATTCAAACAAATCAGCACCCACACCAGCCACATCACCAACATTGTCACCAACATTATCTGCTATAACAGCAGGATTTCTTGGATCATCTTCTGGTATGCCTTTTTCTAATTTGCCGACAAGATCTGCCCCGACATCAGCAGTTTTTGTGTATATTCCACCACCAACTCTCTTGAAAAGTGCAACAGAGCTTGCACCAAAACAAAAACCTATAACAAGATTCGGATCTCCGTAAAGATAATAGAATACACTAACACCTAACAATCCTAATCCAACAACAACCAAACCCATTACAGCCCCACCATCGAACGCCACAGAGAATGCTTTTTTCAAACTACTTCTTGCCGCATTTGTTGTCCTTACATTAGCCCTTACAGCTATGTTCATTCCTATGAAACCTGAAAGTATTGAACATACTGATCCACCTATGAATGAAAGTGAAATCTTATAATCCAATAAAAAACCCATTATTATAGCAACAACAATGATAAATACAGACAATATCATATACTGCCTTTTCAAATAAGCTGTTGATCCCTCTCTTATTGCATCAGAAATCTCCCTCATTTTCTGATTTCCAGGATCACTTTTAATAATTCTATAAGTAAGATATCCTGCAAAAACTAAAGCGATAATACACAACAGTAGCGTAATTACCAATAACATATAAAGAATATGACATCAACCTATATAAAAATCTTTGCTTCACACCATAATAAGATATTTTTTTTGCCTTATCATTACGACTTTATTATTTTTTTTCTTTATTTTTTTAACAAGCTCTCTATCTTGTGTGCATACAATGAACTTATCGGATAAAAATTCCAATTCTTTATCAGCATTTTTTGCATAAGATTTGATTATTTTCACTTTTTTAAGAAATTCGAGACACAATTTTGCATTGACACCTTCGCTAGATTTTTTTGATAGTTTTTCTAATTCGTTTAAAACAAGCTCTGTTGAATATATTTCAGGCTTTCCAAACCTCATCAACTCAGAATTTATATCTATTTTGAATTTTATAGCATTCATTAAAAAGCTCGTATCAAGCAAAAATTTCATAGATTAGAATTATTATTTAATCAATAAAAATGTTAGACAGTAAATTATAAATTATGCTAAGATTAGAGAGGGTTGTCATAGAAGGGTTCAAATCTTTTAAAAGAAGGGTTTCCATACCATTTCCAACAGGGTTCTCTGTCATAACAGGGCCAAATGGTTCAGGAAAAACAAATATAGCAGATTCTATATCATTTGTTTTAGGTATTTCATCATCCAGACCATTAAGGGCTAAAAGGGCTCAAGATCTCATATTTCATGGTTCAAAGGTGAAGCCATCTTCAGATTATGCAAAGGTTACACTTGTTTTCTCGAAAAAGGATAAAAAAGAAGAGATCTCTATTTCTAGAAGGATAAACAAAAATGGTATAAGCACATACAGAGTTAATGGAAGGATTGTTACAAAAGAGCAGGTTATAGATACGCTTTCTCAAATGAACATACACCCAGATGGGCACAATATGATAAAACAGGGTGATGTCACAAAGGTTATAGAGATGGACCCCATAGAGAGGCGTAAGATCATAGATGAGATATCAGGGATAGCAGAGTATGATGAAAAAAAGGAGAAATGCCTTAAGGATTTGGAAAAGGTTGCAGAAAAGATAAGGGAAGCTGAGATAATTTTGTCACAGAAGGAAGAGATAATAAATAAATTAAGATCAGAGAGAGATTCAGCTTTGCAATATAAAAGGCTTCAAGAGGAGCTTGAGATTGTAAGATCTGCGATAGCATGGAAAATGTTTTCAAACATCAAAAAAAATCTAGAATCATTTGATAAAGAGATCTCTGAAAAGGAAAAGATGCTATCAGAAATAGAAAAACAGATAAAAGAGATTGATAAAGAATTTTCTGAAAAGGAAAACGAGCAGAAACAATTCATGAATGAGCTTGTTAAGATTTCTGATCAGATTGAAATAAACAAAAGGATAGTGAAATTAGAAGGGATGATAGAGAGGAAAAATGATATAATAGAGTTGAATAAAAGAGAAATACAGAGGATAGATGAAATTTTATCAAGAACAAAAAGACCAGAGCTAAAACCAATTTTAGAAATTCCCGGCGTCAAAGGGTTTTTTTCAGATGTACTTATAATACCATCACAATATAGAATTGCTGCAGAAGTTGCTGCTGGAGCTCATATGAATGACATAATTGTTGAAAATTTTGAAACAGCGATAAAATGTATAAAATATCTTAAGGAAAAACAAATAGGCATCGCAAGGTTCCTACCAATGGATAAAATAAATATTATGCCTAAACAACCTTTACCACAAGGATGCATAGGTTGGATGTCTGATCTTATTCATCATGATATACAATACACACCAATAGTAGATTTTGTTTTGGGTAGAACAGCATGCATTTCTGATATTGATAAAGCAAAAGAGATTTTTAAAAAGCAAAGAATTAGGATAGTGACACTTGATGGGGAATTAATAGAACCTTCAGGATTAATAAGCGGCGGATATTACAAATCAAAACCTGAGCTTAAACGATATGTTGAAGAGAGAGAAAAATTGGAGAGAGAAATAAAACTAGCAGCACTTGAAATTGAAGAATATGAAAAAGAGCTTTCTGAACTGAGAAAAAGGGTTTTGAAAACCAAAAGCACAGATGCGGAGAGAAGAATGAATCAGATTAAAATTGAACTGGAGAAACTTTCAAAAAAAAGAAGAGAACTCTATGACACGAAATTAAATATACAGAACGATTTAAATAAATTTAGAATTGAAAAAGCAAGAGCAGAGGCGAATTTTGAAAATGCAAAAATACAATGGGAAGAGTATGAAAAGAAATTTGATAAAAGCCTTGAAGAAAAAAGCATAAACACTTTAAAAAAAGAGGAAAGAGATATTTTAGAAAAAATAACTTTATTGGGGCCTGTGAATATGAAAGCAATAGAGGATTTTGATAAAATAAAGGATGAGTTTGAAGAGTTTAACGAAAGGGTAAAGAAGATAATAGAAGAAAAAGAGATGATAGAAAAAAGCATAAAGAAAATTGATGAAAGAAAAAAGGAAGTGTTTCTAAAAACATTGAATGAGATCTCTGCTCATTTCAAAAAAGTATACAATGAATTAACACAAGGTGATGCAGAACTTAGATTGGAAAATGATGACATAAATTCAGGACTTCTTATATCAGCCTCACCTCACGGGAAAAAACTTATTTATATAGATTCTATGTCTACTGGTGAAAAGGCTTTAACAGCTTTGGCTTTCTTGTTCGCAATACAGAGATACAAACCCTCACCTTTTTATATACTGGACGAGATAGACGCCGCATTGGACAAAGTAAATACCCATAAAGTTGTACAGCTTATAAAAAAACATTCATCATTAATGCAATTCATAATAATAAGCCACAACAGTGAAATGGTGAAAGCAGCTGACCATGTTTATGGCGTTTCGATGGAGGATGGTGAATCAAAAATAATAGGGATAAAACTTCCTGAGGAAAAAGTTAGCGGATGATTTATTCATAAAATTCCAAAATTTTTTGGGTATCATTTTTATCGATTTGATTCAGCTGATTTTTAATATCCATTGCAATCTTCGGTCCTATTATTCTTGACAAACTTTCAATCGGAATTTTCCTAAGATCTGAAAGACTTTTGATATTCGAATTATAAAGTATTCTTGATCTGACCCTTCCCACACCCTTTAATTGTATTAGAGGGAGAAGCTCCTCTTTTATACCATATTTAACACGAATTCTGATTTTTCTAATATCTTTTAAAAAATCTTTCATAACCAAAAGCAGGGCTAGCTCATGGGTTGCATATAAAAGCCAATCAGCAGTTTCCAATCTTATCCTTAATTCACCAGGTGTTATGCCAAATTTTTCTAAAAGTTTATCCTCCCCAACCTCTTCGATCCAATCCTTGAACATCAGCGCAGTTTTTATTGATCTCAGATAATCATCATATTCTAAATCCCAAGGATTTGGTGGTTTTTGAATAAGATTTTCACCTTCCCGAATCAAAAATTCATTTATCTCATCAAAATCGTCCTTTTTTAAACTTAGAAGAGGCTTCATTTCAATCGTGTTTGAAATAAGTTGTAAAAGATTTATATCATTTATATATTTTGCATTTTTCAGATTCTGAATGATATGATTTGCTGTCAAAGGATCTATATAAAGTTCTGAAACCCTCCTTCCAATAATTGTTGCTTTAAATATTTCATCTTGCGAGGATGCTTTAGAAAATGGGCTATCTTTTGATTTACCAACTCTTTCAATAAATCCAAAATTCTCAAGCACCAATAAAACATTTTCTATGCGTATCTTGAGATTATCAAGATTTTTGTATTGATGAGCATAGAATGTTTTTGAGAAAAATTTTATCAGATCGTTTTTCGATATCATAGGAACAGATGAAATCAGTGCCAAAACATGCATTCTTAAAACAGTTTCAACACCCAGCTTTGATTTTATCTCCTCAGGTTCACCATTTATATAATTGTTCCAAATAAATTCTGCATCCTCTTTGTTCTTTGCAATAATTATAGCTTCTCCCTCTTTGTCAAATTTTGGTCTTCCGCATCTACCCATCATTTGCTGTATTTCTAAAACAGGTATGTAATCCATTCCATAGCCCATTGAAAACCTTCTTATATCTTTAATAATAACCCTAAATGCGGGCATGTTTATACCAGCTGCCAAAGTAGGTGTAGCAGCTATTATTTTTATTAACCCATTCTTGAAATTTTTTTCAATGATCTGCCTTTGTTCATTGACAATACCAGCATGATGAAAAGCCACACCATCTCTAACAGATTTTGCAAGTTTTTCACATTGCTTTGTTGGATGATCAAGCACATTTTCTATCTCTAATGATATTTTTTCCAGTTCTTGGATCTCACTTGCTTTCAATGTTTGTCTAACAATTTTTGAGATCTCCTCAGAAATCTTTTCAGCCGCCTTTCTTGTTGAAACAAATATGATAACCTGTTTTTTATTTTTCAATGTATTTTCAACTATTTCATATATTTCATTTTTCTCTCCAGAAAGTTCAAGATCGTCCTTTTTTGGTTGGTAAAAGACCTTTTTATCATAGCAAACACCCTTATACAATTTAACTGGCCTGAAATCTGATTTAACAACCTCTGCATCTAGCCACTTAGCAATTTCATCATAATTTTTTATGGTTGCTGACAAACCTAATATCTGTGGGTTGGCAATTTCTCTGAGCTTTGTCAATATTATTTCCAATGTTGGACCTCTTAAAGGATCGTTCAACAAATGTATTTCATCAGCAACAACAAGCCCTATTTTATCAACCCAATTAATCCCATGTCTTAAAAGAGAGTCGAATTTTTCTGACGTTACGATTATAAGATCAAATTTTGCAAGCCAAGGATCTGATTTATCAAAATCACCAATACTTATTGCAACTTTCACACCAAGTGGTTCGTATTTCTTTCTGAATTCTTCATACTTTTCTGATGCAATCGCTCTTAGTGGAACAATATAAACAGCCTTTTTCCCCTGATTTATTGTATTTAAACTGGCAATTTCAGCTATCAACGTCTTGCCAGATGCTGTCGGAGCAGAGACAACAAGGTTGCAACCTCTAAGAAAATTCGTTTTCAACGCCTTTTTTTGAACAGGGTTAAGATCATCAATACCAGAGGCCTTCAAGACATCTTCTATAACATTCATAAATTAATCTTAAATACAAAATTTATATTATGAAGGCAAGAGCACATGTGATTATTTCTGGCTATGTGCAAGGCGTTTTTTTCAGGGCTAATACAAAAAGGGAGGCAATAAATCTTGGTCTAAAAGGTTTTGTTAGAAATCTTGATGATGGCAGGGTTGAAGCTGTTTTTGAAGGGGAGAAAAGTGGTATAGAAAAAGCAATAGAATTCTGCAAAAAAGGGCCAAGAGGAGCAAGAGTAGATAATGTTGATGTTAAATGGGAGGAATATAAAGGTGAATTTCACGATTTTGAGATAAGATATTTTTAAACCAATTCTCCGGTTCCGTGGATCCATTTCTGTATGTCATCTATCTGGATTTTTTCTACCAAAGGCTTTTCGTCATAACTTGATTTCTCAATAATAATCTTTTTTATCATTTTTGCGAGGTCTGAAGATTTTTTATCTCCTGGTTTTATTGTAACAAAATACTTTGCATATGTTTTTACAGCAGAATCAGGACCTGCAATCACATTTATAATATTTTTATCTTTTTCAATTTTTACACCTATGGAAATTTTCACTTCAACATTTCTATACCAATCCCTTTCACCATAGATCATAAAAGCGCCTTTGCTCAAATACTCACCAGATGGAGGTTTTTTTGAAACCTGTTCAGGTTTTACACAATAAACATCAACTGTTCCAAGACCATCAACCCATGCCTTTGAGTATGCAGCTGCAAATTCTGAAGCCTCTTTTTTAGCAACATCTGTTATTTTTTTACCCTCTGATTTTATAACAACAAAAGATGCACCTTTTATATCCGCATGAAAAACAAGATCATCCGGCTCTACATATTTTTTAATTATCTCTTCATTTGTTTCAGCATCTTTTCCACCTATGACTAAAAAACCATCTGAAGTGAAAAACCATCTAAATTTTTCATACCATTTCCGTTTACTTTTTACTAGTATCAAGGGTTTTTGCTTATGGTGAATTTTCTGTTTTTCAATGGATTCATAAACCCTTTCAAGTTTTCTTTTTGCATTTTTCGCTTTCTCAAAATATTTTTCAGCATTTTCATAAACAGATTTTCTGAGATCAATTTTTACTATTTTATTATCAAGATCAAGCAATATCTCGCCTTTATTTTCATTTATCTCTTTTATAATTTTTGAATACTCTGAATTTTTAATTCTCTCTTTTATTTCAAGCCAATTGATATTTTTTTCTCTAGCTTTTTTTATGCCTTCTAAAATAGACTCGATTATGTTATAATTTCTATACAAAATTTCAGCTGTCTCCCTTGCTTCTTTTTCAACCTCTGACCATTTTTCTATCGCTTTTTTTCTAACATCCTCTATTCTTTTCAATTTTTCAAAAATTTCGTGATCCTCGGCCTCACCCATTTTTTCATAAAAAAGCTCGTCAATTGCCTCAGAAAAAGTTTTCGTGAATTTTTTAGGTTCCTTTTCAATAGGGAAGGCTGAAACAAAATTTTCATAAACACAAGGATTTAATTTCATTTTTTCAAATGATTTTATTGTTTCATAAATTTTTGATATCTTTTCTGAATCTAAATTATTACAAATATGATTCTCATTCACGTTTGCTTTTTCACAGATATATTTTGCATAGTATGGGCCAAAACCTGCTGTTGCTAAAAATGCCAAAATTTTTTTATCAGAAGATGCAAGAGATCTTTTTAAATTTTCAAAATCATAAGGGTCTGCTTTTTTTGGCGGATAAGAATATTTCAATTTTGGTTTGATTACCCTATCCTTCCATTCCTGAGAATAAAGTGGCCTGATTATATTATAATCTTGATCACACAAAATCAAATTGCCATCAGAAAAAAGTTCGACGATAAGCAAAAATTCACCAATTTTCATTTCAACTACTCTTTCAAAATCATACTGATTTATGCTTATAATCTTTTTGTTCTCAAGATATTTTCTCAAAAAAAGACAAAAATTTGATGGCTGAATTCCAGATTTTTTATATTGTGTTATGAAAATTTTATTTTTATCAATACGAAGCCAAAATGATCCTTTACCAGATTTGAAAATTTCGAATAGGAATTCATATTCTGGTTTGTTTTCATGCTGATAAATTTTTCTAACAAAACCATTCTCCAAAAAATCTCTAAATTCATTTACAAGAAATTTTATATCAAGTGCTGAAAGCTCAAATTCCATATTATATAAAATATATACAATTATATTATATGTTCAGACCGATTATTTTGATAGTTACAGATGGATGGGGGGTTGCGAAACCAGGACCTGGAAATTACGTCTCACAAGCAAAAACACCAAATTTTAATAGCTTTTTGAAGAAATATCCTCACACACAGCTTAGGGCTTCAGGGAATGATGTAGGGCTTCCTAAGGGGTCTCAAGGAAATTCGGAGGTTGGACATTTACATTTAGGTGCTGGTAGAATTGTTTGGCAGATGTATGAAAAGATAAATAGAGAGATAAAGAGTGGAAATTTTTTTAAAAACAAAGCTTTATTAAATGCGACGGATTTTGCAAAAAAACATAAAAGTTCATTGCATCTTATGGGTTTATGTTCTGATGCCGGTGTTCATTCACATATAGATCATCTAATAGCTTTGCTCAAAATGGCAAAGTCAAAGGGGCTAAAAGATGTTTTCATACATTTCTTTGCTGACGGAAGGGACGTTCCTGAAAGATCTGCAAAAAAATATGTAAAAAAACTAGAAAAAGCGGAAAAGGAATTAGGTATTGGAAAAATTGCAACTGTAGTCGGAAGATATTATTCAATGGATAGAGACAACAACTGGGATAGAACGAAAAAGGCTTATGATATGCTTGTTGAAGGCAAAGGATTTGATGCAAAAAATGCATTAGAGGCTATAGATGAAGCATATAGAAGAGGTGATAAAACTGATTATTATATTCAACCAACGGTTATAGTTGGAAAAAATGGAAAGCCGATAGCAACAATAAAGGATAATGATTCTGTAATATTTTTCAATTTCAGAACTGACAGACCTAGACAACTTACATCAGCATTCATTTCAAAAAAATTCAATAAATTTAAAAGAAAGATATGGCCTAAGGTACTTTTCACAACAATGACAATGTATGAAAAAGATTTTAAATGCCCTTTTGCCTTCAAGGAAGAAAATGTAAAAAATAATTTTGGTCAGGTTCTTGCAAAGAACGGCCTTAAACAGCTAAGATTAGCAGAAACAGAAAAATATGCACATGTAACATATTTTTTCAACTCGCAGATCGAAAAACCAAACAAAGGCGAGGATCGCATAATGATACCTTCACCAAAAGTGCCTTCTTATGATCAAAAACCAGAGATGTCAGCATATGAGATAACAAGAGAGGCTGTTAGACAGATTTCTAAGAAAAAGTACGATTTCATTTTGATAAATTTTGCAAACTGCGATCTTGTTGGCCACTCTGCTGTGAAAGATGCAATAATAAAATGCATAGAGGTTGTGGATGAATGTGTTGGTGAGGTTGTAAAGGCAGGTCTAGAAAATGGTTATACAATAATAGTTACAGCAGATCATGGAAGTGTGGAAGATAAGCTTTATCCTGATGGGAGGCCAAAACCATCGCACTCAACAAATCCTGTAAATTTTATAATAATCTCAAATGATGAAAAGCTTAGAAATTTAAAATTACGTAAAGGTGGACTGAAAGATGTCGCTCCCACAATGCTTGAGATAATGGGTATAAAAAAACCAAAAGAGATGACAGGAAATTCCTTAATTTATTGATTTCACATTCTTTATCAAAATTATTTTATCAGGAAATCTTTTATTGAATTTTCTTATGAATTTGTTTAAAACCTTTGCAGTGAATTTTGCACAACCTTTTTTTGGTTTTATCTCATAAACAAATTTTTGTGAGTAATTTGGGATTATCAAATCTGAAAGCCTATCATCTTCAATAAAAATTTCAACCTCATTACCAGATTTTTTTAGATCAAATCTCACACCATCAATTTCCACACCATCAATCTTTTCTAATATCTCTTCAGGATCTATATCTTTTGATATGATAATGCCGTCAGAATTTATCATCCCGATTGAAGATTTTATAACCAATTTCATATATCTATCTTTCTAATATGAAATATTTTGTCTCTGTAACAGAAGGTATCTTTTTCAAAAGCATATCAAATTTGTCTCCTATACCAATTAATGTAAGTTTTTTTGCAAGTTTAAGAGCGTCATTCATTTTATATGTTTTTTCAGCATATATTTCAAAAAGTACATCATTCTTTTTTACCTTGTCCCCAATCTTTTTATGAATTATTATTCCAGCACCCTTATCTTTTGGCGCTCCTGCTGCCCTCGCTACCTGAACAATAGCAGTATTATTTACCCACAAAACATTTCCTGATACGCTTGAAGCTATGCTTATATTTTTATCTCCAATAGGTATATCATCTGGTTTTATTTTTGGATCTCCACCTTGTGCCTCAATTATCTCTTTTAATTTTTTGTAAGCCTTTCTTGTTCTAAGCAACCTTAAAGCCTCAGCCTTAGCATTAACATTCTTTTTAAAACCAATAAGCGCTCCTGCAAGTTGTGTTGCTTTGTCTATAAGATCATGCGGTCCGTACCCTTTCATCAATGTTTTTAATGCCTCCCTTGCTTCTAATGCTGGACCAACTGTGTGACCTAAAGGCTGCTCACCAAATGTGGAAATACCTATGACATTTATCTTTAACCTTTTACCAAGTTCTATAAATCTATTTGCCAATTTTTCAGCATCACCTATTGTTTTTATTTTTGTACCTCTTCCTGTTGGTATGTCAATAACAAGATAATTTGCACCTACTGCTTTTTTCTTTGACATAACAGATGGTAATAACAGCGGATCAATACTCAAAGGATATTCTATCTGAATAAAGATATCATCTGCAGGAGAAAGATCAATAGCACCACCCCATACAAGACATGCATTCACCTTTTTTACAACCCTTCTAACATCATTTATGCTTAGATCAACAGGGGCTATACACCCAAATCTATCTGCTGTTCCTGCAGGTGATGTTATGGCTTTTGAAGATGTTTTTGGTATTGTTAAACCAGCAGAAGCAACTATGGGCACAAGCAATATGGATGTTTTATCTCCAGGCATGCCTCCAATAGAATGTTTGTCATATATGTCCTTTTTTCCAAGATCAAGGCTTTTTCCTGTTCTTGCCATGGCATTTGATAAAGCAGCTGCCTCACCAAATGTTAGGCCGTGATCATGTAATGAACAAACAAAAGCTGTGAGCTCTATATCAGAGAGTTTGTGATTTACAGTATCTTTTACTATGATTTCTATCTCACTTTCTGTCAGATTTTCCCCATTCATTTTTTTCCTTATAAATTCTAAAGATTCTGGTTGCTGGACAGGATAGATTTCTAGTTTTTGACCATTTTTTACTTCCAAAACATTGCCTATATCTTGAAAAACTCCAATTTCACCCTCTTTTATAGTTTTTTCAGCTATATTCACAATTGCAACAGCTTTTTTTCTTCCAAAAACAACCTCAACCCTTTCAAGTGGCTTTATGCCAAGATCATCAGCATTATTTTTATTTAGAACAACTACAGGTTTTTTTGCCTCAAAGCCTATAATCTTCGCTTTCAATATCATAATAATATAAATTCATTCTCGAGTTATTTAAATATGAAAAAATTAATCATCATAATTCTTTTAATAGCATTAATAGCATTTGTTTTCTATCTTATTTACAATATAAAAACCCCTTACTATTTTAACCTAGAAAATTTTACAAATGTTAAGGTTGGCTTGGATGGAGAAAATGTTTATTTAAGAGATTCTTGTCGTAAAATAACTTTTTCTGTAACACAAGATCAATTGATGTCAATACAATTTGGTTTGGCTGATGTATCTTATTTCAGACCACTTACACATGATCTAATGAAAGACATTTTTGATGGATTTGGCATAGAAGTCCTTTTTGTTGAAATAACTGAATACAAAGATGAAACATATCATGCTAGATTATTTTTAAAGCAAGGAAATAAAATCTTGAACCTTGATTCAAGACCTTCTGATGCAATAGCAATAGCAATTAGATACAAAAAGCCTGTTTATGTCAACAAAGAGATAATGGAAAAACAAGGAATAAATATATGCTAAAAGCCAACATTATCGCAGAACGTTATCTAATTTTTTTGTTCTCACTAGCAAGAAATATTATCAAACCAGTTACAGGAAAAATGACCAATGAAGTAAAAGGGTTTATAATAATAAAACTGAATAAAGCAGGTACCTGAGCTCCCAATATTGTGCCAAAATCATAGCTCCAGCTAACAGTTCCTATAACTTTACCTTTGTCCATTTTTCTAACCTTTTCACTTATGTAAGAGTAAACCCATATGTCTATAAATGAGCCGCCTATGCCTATCAAACCAGCAGCCAAAAAATATGTAAGAAGATGGCCGTTAAACATAAAGTATATTGCGAATATCTGCATAAACATGCCGATTGGTATCCAATAAAATCTCCTCGAACTTTTTGAGATCCTACCTATGAAAATCTCTGACAATGCAAAAACAAGACATTCAAATGCTATCAAAACAGATACCATACTTGTGCTTAAACCTAAATTCTTTATTGCATATCTAACAAAAAATATCACAAAGCCATTGAAAACAGCCATATCTATTGTTTTGAAAATTAGTGGTTTTGGAATCCTTTTCAAAAAATTAGGTGAAAATTTGGTTACAGATCTAATCCTATATATCTTTGAAAATTTGAAAACCATAATGAAAAAAATCATTCCAAAAAAAAGGTATGCATAGAATGCAAATTTTATTCCTAATGTGCTTATCAAAAAACCTGGTATCAATAAACCAAAAACCCAGCCGATGCTTCCTGTACCACCAAAAAAACCAACTTTTGAATCAGGATTTTCTTTTACATCCCTTAAGGCAAAAATTATTATAACAGAAAGCAAAAATGCATGTGTTATGCCGGCTATGATCTGTAAAAATGTTATATGAATAACAGAGTCTGTCTGACCAATTAGGAATATGGAGGTGACATAAAAAAACGTTCCTGTTAAAAGAAGATTTCTTTCACCATATTTATCGGATATAAAACCTATAACAGGTTTCATGATAAATGAGAAAACATCAGCTATTGATAGAAGCAAAGCATAGGTTATGAGAGATATATTCATATTCGAAAAATAGATCGGAAGCAGTATTATTGCAAATCCTGCTAATAAAGATTTGAAAAATCCAAATATAGTACCTGATAAAAGTCTGTTCATGTTTTTAAAATAAACTAGATATTTATATTTATGATTGTTATACCGATAAGATCAAAGAGAATAAATAAAAATGAAGATATCTTAGAAATTTTTGCTTCATCTTTGAAAAAAAATAAGCTAAAAACAGGCGATATAGTAGTTTTTGCTTCAAAAATAGTCAGTCTCTGGCAAGGAAGGGTTGTTAAACTAAGTTCAATAAAGCCTTCAAAAAAGGCAAAAAAGATTGCAAAAAAATATTCTATGGAGCCTGAGTTTGCAGAGCTCGTCCTCAGAGAGGCTGATCATATCTTTGGTGGTGTTAAAAAAGCCTTACTTACAATAAAAAACAACATATTCATCGCAAATGCAGGGATTGATAAATCAAATGCTCCAGATGGCTATGCAATTCTATGGCCAGAAAAGCCATTTGAAACAGCAGATTTTCTGAGAAGAAAGATCGAGGAGAAATTTGATGTCAAAATTGGTTTGATAATTGTAGATTCACACTGCACACCACTCAGACTTGGCACATCAGGTATTGCTTTATCATTCTCGGGATTTGAACCTGTTTCTGATGAAAGGGGAAAAAAGGACATCTTTGGAAAAAAACTCAAAATCACTTATAAAAATATCGCAGATTCGCTTGCAACATCAGCATCTTTTGTGATGGGGGAGTCAAATGAAAAAACACCATTTGTAATAATAAGGGATTCTGGTGTGAAAATAAAAGAAAATAAAAAAACAATTTCCATAAAGCCTAAAAAATGTATATTTTCTCCTATTTATCCGAAGGGTTTGATTTAATTTTTTCTTTCAACAACTCTAGTGCCTTCTCATAATCATCATTTTCCAAAAATTCAAAAATGCTTTCGAATGTCTGCACGTCAAGATTCTTTTTCTCAAGATTTTCCCTGAATAGTTTTCTGCCAAGCTCGGATACAGAAAGTTTTTGTTCATTCAAGGTCTTTGCTGCCAAAACTGGTTTTTCAACAACCTCTTTTTTGAAAGATATTATACATTTTTCCCCAAATCTGATTTTTATCTCATTGATCAAGCTGTCTTTTATCTCAGGAGCCACTATTTTCAAAAGAGGTTTTTTATCATGAGGTTTTTTTAATATCTCATCAATTTTTTCAACAATCCTGCTCTCATCTTCAAATTCCAAATAATAAACCTTTCTTTGTTTTTCAATCTGTACCCAATCTATGTTTTTTATCTGATTTTTTTGAACATCAATCTTCCAGAAACCTCTAGGATTTACAGAATCTTTTGTAATCTGTGTTGTTATAGGCGACCCTGGTATGAGGACAGGTTTGCCATCATAAGAAGATTTTTTCGCTTCATGCATGTGTCCGCAGATGTAAAGATCAAAACCCTTTGGTAAAACATTTATGTCAATTGCATGTGGAGCATACAAAAACTGGGATATGGATTGATGGATCATAAATATATTTAGATATCCTGGAATTGGTTTGGGATCCCAATTTTTTAAAACAGACTCTGCATATTGATCAGGAACGCCAGACATGCCTTGCACACATACCTTTTCTTCACCCCTTTCAAGAATCACACCATTGCAGTGCAGATAGATTATAAAACCTGCTTTTTCAACAGCCTCAACAGGATTCATTTGACCTTTTGCCCTTCTTTCATGCGTTCCATGTATAGCAATTATGGGAATTCCAAGCTCTGTCATCGGTGCTATTTGTTTATCACTATCTATAAATCTTATAACATCAAATTTTCTTTCTTCAAGAAGAGGTTCAAGCATGATTTCCATTGTTTTTGCAAGCATCTCTGCGCTAGGATTTCTCACATCAAATATATCACCTGCCATGAGTATGAGATCACAATCCATACTTTTTTCAATACACTCTTTCATACCATCATATGCATCCTCTTCTCTTTCTGTTCCTAAGCCAAATCCTATGTGAAAATCAGATAATATTGAAATTTTCATAATTCTATTTTCATTTTGTTATTTTTATTTTCATCTCCATGTAACTTCAACATAATCCGTTCTCTGAGCAGGCATTATGTCTATTTTTTTCTGTTTTCCCTGAGATTTGTACACAAGCATTCCAGTGTATGCTATCATAACCCCATTATCACCTGAATATTCTTTCGGAACAACAAAAAATTTTGCACCACGCTCTTTACACATAATTTTTAGCATCTCCTGTAATCTTTTATTTGCAGCAACACCACCTGTAAGCAGAGTCTCTTTTTTCCCAAGATGTGCCAAAGCCCTTTCAGCAACCTCTGTTAGCATAGAAAAGCAAACTTCCTGCAAAGAAAAGCAGATGTTTTCGACCTTCTCTCCGGATTTGAACCTCCTTATACATTCTGTTACTATTCCGGAAAATGACAGATCCATACCTTTAACAACATATGGAAGATCAATCCAAACACCTTTTTTTGCAAGGGATTCGATTTTTGGTCCTGCTGGGAATTCCAAACCTATTTCTCTTCCAACCTTGTCTAAGGCATTCCCTAAACCAATATCCATTGTTTCTCCAAAACATCTATACCTCCCTTCTGAAAATGCGAGTATCTGTGTGTTTCCCCCAGAAACATAAACAGTAACAGGGTCCTTTGCATTTGTCAAAAATCTCCCTATCTCTATATGTGCAATACAATGGTTTACAGGAATAAGAGGCTTTTTGTATTTTTTAGCAAGATATTTTGCCTTTTCCATTCCAACTTTTAAGCAAGGAGGCAAACCAGGACCTTGTGAAAAAGATATGATATCGATATCTGATATTTCAATCTTAGCTTTTTCAATAGCTTTTTCTATAATAGAATCTGCATTACTTTTATGAAATTTTGCAGCTTCCAAAGGGATTATACCCCATCCAGATTTTGGTCTGTAAATAGAAAGCTCGTTTGCTAAGATTTTTTTATCCTTTATCAAACCAACACCAAATGTATGCGCAGTTGATTCTATTCCTAATGATATCATAAACATCAAGAAAAAGATTCCACAATCTTTGCCATTTTTTCCCTTTCTTCTACATACTTATCCAATTTAGATTTTTTCATAAGATATTTCTCTACCTCAAAAACAGTTTTCCATTTACCAACATCGAGATATCTGCCTTTTAAAACCAGCCCGTAAATTTTCTCCCCATTTTTCAATGCCAAATCCATAGCATCTGTTATCTGTATTTCACCATTCACACCAGGCTGTGTTTTCTTTATATATTCAAAAATTTTCGGTTCGAATACATACAGACCAACAATGGCATAATATTTACCACCCATTCTATATTTTTTTGCTTCCTCAGGATCTGGTTTTTCAACCATTTTCTCTATTTGGCCATACCCATCTTCGAAATCTTTAAATTTTACAATACCGTACCCTTTTGGATCATCCACATTAAACACAAGTACAGTTGCCATGGGCTTCTTTTTTTTATGAAGATTTATAAGGTCTTTTATCTCCTCCTTTGGTTCTATAAAAGAATCACCAAGAAGTGTGACAAATGTTGTATTTATCCACTCTTTTGCCTGAAAGATCGCATGTGCAACACCTTTTTTCTGAAGTTGGTGTATGTATGCTACATTCACACCAAAGAAAGAGCCATCACCAATATAATCCATCAAAGCACCTTTTTGATAGCCAACGATTATGAAGATCTTTTTTATCCCACCTGCTTTAAGATTTTCTATTGAATGTTCTATAACAGATTTTCCAAGTATAGGATACATCTCCTTAGGAACTGCTCTAGAAAATGGGTAAAGTCTTTTTCCACCGCCTGCTGCAGGTATGAGACCAACTATATCATCCATTCAAATTACTTTTCGATTTGGTTTTAAATATTTTTCTAACCCAATAAAGCCATATTAACCATATGAGTAGAACAAGTGATATGAGCCCAAGCTGCCAAAGATATGTGTGAACCAATTCAGCTGCCTCAAAACCATAATTTATACCTATGAGAACTATTAAAAAAATTCTTGCAATATTTCCTATCCATAAAATAGGTATTCCTATCAATATACCTGCTAATTTTTTTTTCCATTCAACACAAGGGACTGCTATAATCAAAGCTGTTAGAAAAAGCATGGATTTCCATCCAGTACAGTCTTCTGAGATAAAAAATGGGAAATCATTAACTGATAGCATAAACCCATTTTTCCATACGTAAAACCCGGCTGTTTTAAAAATAAAATATGCATTTTCTGCAACTATTTCCTGAAGTGGTGATAGATTTACAAAGTATAGAATAATGTAAAGGGGTATTGAAAAAACAATAATTTTCAATAAAAAAACTAAGGTTTGCCAAAGCTCTTTCTGCTTCTTACTAAGAATTATTTTATTTTTCACACCTTATCGTTACTTGAACTGCCGGCCCTGTAGGTGGAATAAATCTGTAGGAACACATTGTGCAAGTGGTGTTATCATCTGTGAATGTGACAGTAGATTGTGGTTGTATTGTTTCACTACTCCAGTCTTTAATAATTACATGCCCATCTATTGACACAACTGATATACTGCTAATACTAATATTCTTGGTACCAACATTTCTTAATATAATTGTCGCATTTCCCTCAGAATTACAGAATTGGTCAACAAGTTCTAAAACACCAGATGCGGTTCCTGACCAATAACCAGCTATATATGTATAAGCAGCTGAAGCTATACCAATTGTTATAAGCAACAATATAATTGTTGCTATAATAGGGGTTATACCTTTCATATTTCTAAATCACCTCTATATAAATATCTTATTCTAACCTATATATATACTCTTATCCAGCAATAGGTTTTTTCGATTTTGTGAGCAGGACAAAACCTTCTATCTGCTCTAATATCTTTGGCTCAGCAGCTATAATATCAGTGGCTGTTATTATTCCAATCAGTGTTTTATTTTCTATCACAGGCAGTTTTTTTATTTTATTCTCCACCATCACTTCAGCAGCTTTTTCTATTTCCAAATCAGGTTCAACAACTATAACCTCCTTTGTCATTATTTCTCTAACAGTCAATTTTGTGGGGTCTTTTGCCTTCGCAACAACCTTCACAAGCATATCCCTGTCTGTTACTATACCAACAAGTTTTTCATTTTCTACAACAATAAGGCTACCTATGTTATTTTCAACCATGGCAACTGCAGCTTCTTTTACAGTAGCATTTGGGCTTATTGTTTTTACACCTTTGTTCATAACGTCCCTAACAATCATAATTTATATTTCAATTAATTGCTATAAATAGATGCAAGATGAAATCACATATTTAAATATTCACTATATAATAATAAACAGGTGCAAATGGTAAGTGTTAGAACAAAAGAACTTTTTGAAGAAGATTTAACAGACGAAACACGCGTACGAAGATACGGAGATTATGCATTAGATAAAACTCTAAATATGCTGAATGATGCGCGTGAGAGGATAAATAGAAAATTTTCAGAATATGGACTAGAACCAGTTGATTTCCCTGATTTTGTGGCAGTTGAGAATATAGAACCTTCATATGCGGTTTTGCCTATTGGAAACAGATTATATACACTACCAATAGGACATGTTGAGGGTTATTATAATCCAGATAAAGATTTAATTGCAATAAATCGGGCATCAATACCTGGAACAGAAGAAAATGAGAGGCTTTTGAATATCTATACCGATGCATTAAGAAAGGTCGATTATCTAATTGCTGAATTTCCAAGCATAAGAAGACCGCTTAAAAAACTTAGAAGATTCTATGCAACTGCTATTTACAACCTAAGACAACCAAGAGATGATTTTGTAGTACATGAGTTAGTGCATAAATATCAGAACCAAGAAGGATTTCTTAAAAAAGTGAGGGATACACCAGTTATTGAAGGCATAACTACAGCAGTAACAAATGAGATATGCGGCAGGCAGACAACACCTGAGTATACAACATATAGTGCATATAATATAAGAGCATACAAAGCAGCAAGGGAATTTGGCAAAGATCCAATTTATCTGATGTATTACGTTGTCACAGGTAAAATCCCTGGTTCAAAGCTCAGAGAAGCCTTTTACAAGTCATCTTTGAATTAATCAAAACAACCTATTTCTATTTCAATAACCAATATAATATATATGTTGATTAGGAAGAAAAGTCTGAAGATTCAGGAAAGGCTTGGAATGAGAATAGGTGTTGCATATGGAAGCTCCTCAATACCGATCATAAAAACACCAAGCCAGGCAATGAGTGTTCTTGAAGAAATTTATAGGGCTGGTTTTAAAGCATTGCTTTTACCTCATGATCTTTTTTCCCAAATTTATAGTATATCAGATCTTTACAAGGAAGCGTATACAGACCTTTTAAGAATAAAAACATTAGCAAGCAAATACAACATAGAACTTGCTATACACAATCCATGCCTACCAAATGAGCCCTATCTTGATGAAAAATTTAAGATATTTTTGAATATATCGAATGTGATGGATATAAGAACATTCATAATCCACCCAAATTTTTATTCAATGGTCCCAAAAAATCAGGCAATAAAACTTGTGATACACAAAATAAGTGAAATGGTTTCAGAACATGGTGTAAGAACAACCATAGGAATAGAGACAACAGGACACATAAATGAACTTGGAAGTATAGAGGATGTGATTGAGATAGTTACAAGAACCAGGAACACAGAACCTATCCTTAACTGGGCACACATACATGCGAGGAGTGCTGGTTATTTAAGATCAGAAGAGGAATTTAAAAAGGTGATAAATCAGGTAAAATCAAAATATACAAGGCCTTGGCTAAACAATGCGTATTTCCTTTTTTCTGGAATAACATATGGACCTTCTGGTGAGATAAAACATATATCATTCAAAAATTCTGATTTAAAGCTTCAGAATCTGATAAAAACAATATTTTGGTTTGGTATAAAAGGAACATTAATTTTTGAAACACCTGGAAGAGAAAAGGATATAGTTGATATGTTGGAAGATCTTGGGGATATGGTAAGATGATAATAAGTATTTCTGGAAAGCCTGGAGCCGGAAAAACAACTGTTGCAAAAATGCTTGCAAAAAAACTTGGTTTTAAATTCTACTCCATAGGCGATCTAAGAGGAGAGATTGCGATGAAGCTTGGGATCACGATAGACGAGCTTAATGAAATTGGAACTAAACAGGAATGGACAGATAAAAATGTTGATGAGTATCAAAAGGAGCTTGGAGAGAAGGAGGACAATTTTGTGATAGACAGCTGGCTCGGATTTCATTTCATACCAAAATCAAAAAAGATATTTCTTGACGTAGATCCAAAAGAAGCTGCCAAAAGAATTTTTAAGGATCAAAGAAAGGACGAGCCTAAAATGAGAAATGTGGAAGAGGTTGAAAAAATGCTTGAAAAAAGGGTTAAGAACAGTTTAGAGAGGTATAAAAAATATTATAATATAAACTGCTTTGATAAAAAAAATTACGATCTTGTTATCGACACAACACATATGAAACCAGAGGATGTTGTTAAAAGGATTATGAAATTTCTAAAAATTTGATAAAAAATGTTTGACCCATTAGAATTAGCAAAAATAACAAAAGGAATTGTTTGTGAAGATGATAAAAGAAAATATTACAGATTCAGAAAGGCATACTTTTATGGTGGTATAGCAACTGCAGATTGCGTTGGATGTAATCTGAGATGTATCTATTGCTGGGCATGGAATGTTGTTAATAAACCGAATAGAATAGGAGATTTTTATTATCCAGAGGAGGTTGCTGAAAAATTAGTATCAATTGCTGAGACAAATGGTTTTAATAAATTAAGAATATCTGGTAATGAGCCAACCTTATGCAAAGAGCATTTGCTGTCTATTTTAGAAAAAATACCTAAGAAGTTTCTTTTCATTCTTGAGACAAACGGTATATTGATAGGATATGATGAATCGTATGCGAAAGATCTCAGCAAATTTAAAAACATACATGTGAGGGTGGGCCTCAAAGGAAGTAATGATAAAGAATTCTCTCAACTAACAGGTGCAAAACAAGAATTTTTTCAATATCAGCTAAAAGCATTGAAAAACCTCATAGAAAATGAGGTAAGCTGTCATCCTGCTATTATTGAGATACCAAAAAACATAGAGAATGTTAGAAACATGCTTGGTGAGATTGATAATGATCTTAAAAATTCTCTAGAAATAGAGCCTTTGATAAAATATCCGGCTGTGATGGAGAGAATGAAAAGATTTATGTAGCAAACTCTTCTTGCATCTTCCCTCTTTTCTTCAATATCTTTCCAGCCTCATTTATGAACTTTCTAACATATTCCCTATGTATCAATATATCCTGCTTAGGTAGTTCTGTTATTTTCCCTTCCTCCATCTTTTTCTTCATTTTGCATAATGTTGAGAATGCCTCAAGATAAACATCAGAGACAATGCCTGGCTTTACAAGATATTCTTCAAAAGCCTTCAAAATATCATCATCCTTCCCAACCTTTTTTCCAAGGGCATTCATCAATGTGAGGGCAGTTTCAGCCATTATTGTATATGATTTCTCAATTATGTTTTCCCTTTTTATGAGTTCTATTTTTATCAAAACCTTCTGCATCTCATCTATGAATTTTTTCGCCTTTTCTATCCACTCATCAAGCTCTTTACCAGAAATTTTGTTTATTTTTCTATGCTCTATATCCTTTCTAAGATTTATCACACCCTCCAGCCAATCAGCATATTCTGGTTTCAAAATATTAAGTTTCACAAGATTTTTTCTCAACTCATCAGGTGCATCTGCTGGTTTTGGAGGAGAGGCTCCGAAAAACATAAGAACAGCTTGTGCGGTTTCAAGCATAGCATAATAACAATCCTCTGCAACCATGTAAAGCTTTGAGCTTTCAATCCTTTCAATCCTTTTTGGAGCCCTTTCCATGTATTTTTCAACAGCTTCCCTCGAAGGTTTTATCTCACCCATCTGTAGAAGTCTTTTTATTGGTGTGAAAACATCCCTATCGTATATAGGTATACCCTCTCTTATGAAATTAAAAATAATAGGATGGCCTATTCTCACCATGTTCCAGAACTCTGTAAGAAGATAAGGTTGCTGTACAGATAATTTGTCAGAAAGCTTTCTTGCTATCTTATCAAACTCTTCTTCCATCTTGTCCCTAAAAGAAGGGGTTATGTTCTGCTTTGTGTCATCAATTATAACAAAAACATCGATATCAGATTCCTTTTTCCAGTCACCTCTTGCAGTTGAACCAAAAAGGACAACAGATTTTACGAGATCACCATAGAGTCTCAAAACCTCATTTGCAAATGCTTTTATGATTTCTATCCTTTTCTTCTCCTCTTTGCTCAATCTCCTTTTCTTCTCCTTTTCGATTATCTTTGCCTTTTCAATAGAAGCTTCTATACTTTCCTTCTCAACAAGTTCCTTTTCCTTTTTTTCAACCATAATTACCTACTTATAAAAATAGAAACTGAAATAATAAATAGTTGTATGAAGGATAAATTTTTAAAGCTAATAGCGATATTAAGCTGTTATTTAGTTTTTTCCATAACATTTGTCTCAGCCTCGCAAATAGCAAGATTCTCATCGCCCCTTGAGCCAAAAATTGTCATAAAGGATGAACTCCCTGTTATTAAATGCGATTCTAAGGGCATGATGCGTTTCAGATTTTATGCAGAAAATATTTTTTCAAAATTTGATATTTCTGAGATAAATGTGTATGTTATTGAAAGAAATAACAACATACATGATATATCATCACTTGTTTCATGCTCACCTTTAAACAATATTCTAAGTAACCAATTGATAACATGTTCAATAGACATACAGGATTTGCTCATTAAACTTCCAAATTGTCCTCTGAGAGGAGGGGTCGAAAATGATCTCAAAATTGTTTTAAAAATTTCAACACAGAGTGGTCAGCTAATACTTTCTGATTTAAAAAAGATCGTTATAGCAAAAGCCGGAACACAACCTTCAATGAGTGTTGTTAATATTCCAAATCCAAACCTTAATTGCATAGTAGGTAGCGAGATCGATACAATATTGAAAATAAATCATGCAGAGGTTTTCGAAAATCCAAAATGGTCATTTGTTGTTAATGAAAAAGCAAGATATGGTAGTGAATACATAGAATGTTCGTTGAAAAATAGAGAGTATTTTCCTGAGGAGAGAATAGATACTTATTTATGTACATTGCAGGTTTCAAATTCTACACTCACATCATGTTCTGGAAAGGCAAGAATAGATGTTTTTGCAATTACAAAAGATTATAATCTCTCAGTTAATTTTAATCTCACAGTAGTAAGACAGGAATTCAGCATAGGTATGGAGGTCTATCCTCCAGGCACTATTGAATGCCAGATAGTAGATAATGAAGGTACATGCATTCCCACGGATCCACAACAAACTTTTGATATACTTATAACAGGTAGTGTTCCAGAAAAACTCAACATCTATGGTTTTCGATACAGGCTCGAGGATGAAGAATTTTCAGACACAATTTGCAAAAAATACGAAAATCAGAACAGGTATTCATGCCTTATGTTTGTTACTATGGATAAGGTTAGCTCATTAAGTCAAAGGGATCTTGAGGTCCAGGCAGATGCAAAATATCTAACAACTTTTTCAACAATTTCTGCAACATCAACAGTTTCCATGGAAGGAAAATTGATAGACGAAAGCATAAATAGGACAGAGGTTTTGGAAAATAAAAAAGAATTTTTTAAATATTTGGAAAAGGCAGCAGATAAATTAAATAGGGTGGTATTTTTCATAAATTTCATAACGACTTGTTGTAGTTTACCAAGTCTCGATCAAATGGTAGCCATTGGCGATTTTGTAACTAATATGAAAATTTACCTAAAACAGATATTTTTAAAGAATCTCATTAAACAGCTTTTTTGGGACAAAGCAAGCAGCATTTTGGACAATTTACAGAATCTCTTGATGACATATGGTCCTGGTTTGCTAAAATGTCTGTCATTAGCACAACAAAAAATAATAGAAAATGAGATAAAAAATTTGAAAGATTTTGAAGAAGGCTCTTTGCAACAGCCATTAGATATACCATCTAATGCAGGAGATCCAAATACATGGTATGGATTTGCAGCTTGTGTTATAAAGGAAGCTTGGAGCGGTAAAGTGTGGGGCATAGGATGTGCAATTTTTTTGGCAGTTTTGGCATCTATTGCTGTTCCGGCTACGGCCGCTATAATATCTAATATGTGTTTTTACATTTCACAAACATTAGGCGGGCAGATTGTTGCAAAAGCAATAACTACAGCTTTATTTATCATTTCTACAATCTTAGGGTTAAAAAGTATTATAGAAACTAAGGAGATGATAGAGAACACAAGAGAAAGTCTTAACACACAATTGAAAGTCCAGCAGGCTTTGGAAGAATATTCAGAATCTTATGCAAGAACAATGGAAAACATAGTATTAGATGCTTCCTTAGGAAATGCTGTGAATAAAGATTTTTCCCCAGATTTACCAGAGATCAAATTGGTTTTCTTTGATCAAAACAACAACCTACTTGAATACAATCATACTGTTTGTAAAAATGATGTGATTAAAATAGAATATGAATTTAGCAAATTTAATGTGACAGGGAATTTCAATCCAGAATTGCAAATCCCACGGGCCGGTAGAACATTAGTTTTTGATAATCTCTCGGGAACATATGGTCCGGTTTCGATAAAAGATCTTTTCAGTATATCAGAAAATCCGCCAACACCTTCTAATGAATATGACTTTTTGTTGAATTATGATGGATCAATAGGATATAAATTATATTACGATAGCACATGCTAGGAAATAGGAAAAAGAAAGGGCAATTGGAGCTTGTTGTAATAGTAGGTATAGTAATACTTGTGATTATAGCCCTCATATTGCTTATGAGACAGGTTTTGTTTAATATAAAACAGCCCGAGCTACCAGGATTAGAGGAACAGAAAAAACTTATAAAGGACTCGATTACAAATCTTATAAAAGTTGGTACAAAGGAGACATTGATAATAATATACAATCAGGGTGGGTATTACATAACAGATGAAGCTCCTATAAAAGTGAAATACAAATGGTTTGAAATGGGAGTATGGTCAGCATGTGATAACATAACAATACCCAATGTTTCAAAACATATAGAATATGGTATATCAGATTATTTGAGAAATAATCTAAGACAGGAAATGGTTTTTTATGGCAAGCAGGTCAAATTCGATTTTGAAAAAATGGATGTAAATGTCAAAATACTTAAGGATAAAATAGATGTTGAGGTTAATCTACCAACATATGTTGAAAATTCAGAAATACCACAGCCATATAGGATAGAATTTGAATCAAAACTTTATGATATGATAGAATTTGGAAAGGAGTATGTAAAAAATGTCAATGATTCAAAGTTTTTCGAAACAATAGTCTTGGCAACAATGGTCCAGTCAAATCCAAAATCTAAGTTATGGCTTCCTGTTTCAGGCACATTATTTGGTAGTGGGAAAACATTGTTTAAGACAAAAGAGGAGGCAGTATCTGCTTTTAAAAATATAATAAAATATGCAATAAGTCATATTGTTTGGCAAAAGGAGGATAAGAGATTAGCAGACAACCCATTCTACCCAATAGATGTTGTAAAAGGAAAAAGATATGATTTTGATGTGATGTTCATATATCCAGAAGAGTGGGAGCTAGAAAAATATTTTTCCATGGATCCTGACCCTATAAGATTTAGAACAAAATCATTTGGACTTGGATTAGCAAAAATTGGCACATATTCTGTTGTTTATTCTGCCAAATTCCCTGTTATCTCAGCCTTTAAAGACAACTCTTTCAATCAGTGGTTCAAGATAGCAACAATAGCAGATATAGAGGATAATTCAATAGGAAACTGCAGTTTTGATTTCAGCCCTAAGGAAACAAATTATACAAAATACTGCGTAAATGAGGCAAAATGCTATATAAACATAACTGTTAAGAACTCGACAGAGGACCCTATAAGCGATGCTGATGTGTTTTTCTATGTATGCAAAGTTGGAAAAACAGATGAGAATGGGAAATTGGTAGCAAATGTACCATGCATGATGAGCGAGTTGAAGATTTATAAAGATGGTTATGTGACTTATGGAGATTTGATAAATTCTGAGAAGGATGATAAAAATGGAAGAGAGATAAAGATGCTAAAAATTGTTAATAATTTAACAATACATTTCTTAGGAATCCCTTTAAGAGGGGTAAATTATCGAGGTCAGGGAAAGTACGAAAGATATTGGATAGACCCAAGTGTTTGGGCACAACCAACTCTGATAGAAGATTTCATGGATTTGTACAATAAAGAATTGATTTCTGATGGTGTGATATCACCTAATCCTGATCAAATAAATCTATTTACAAATGAACCAACAAGTTCTATTATAAGCAATATTGTAAATGGAAGTATAGTGAGCAGTGTAATAGAAAATGAGATATATCCTGTTAATTACACTGTTTTCGCATATGTTTCTGACAACAGGACAGAAAAGACATTAGGCTATGTGAATTACAGCGTAAAGATAGAGGAAAATGATAAACAACTTTGCATTTATCTACCTGTTGTTTTGAATGCAGAGCAGTCAATAAATGAAACAGAGATAGAAAAATTGATGGGTGTTTTGAAAGATAATGGAATAGAACCTGTTTCAACAAACTGTAATTACGGCTCATTAGGAGATAAAAGCTGGAGGGTTTCATATTGTAAAGGTGTATCTCAGGGGAGTGGATGTCAGGGTGGCGGGGAACATTGTGGTGCCCATGAAATAAATGATCAATCAGAAAGTGTTTATAATGGTGCAAACTGGAGGTTTGATAAAATAATTTTGGCTGATAAAAGCACATTTGAATTTGTTGCAGAATTTGACCAAGAATGTGAAAGAACATATAAACTTAATACATGGGTTTATCTTGAAAGCCAAAAAACAATAAAAATAAATGTTACAGGTGTTGACAACTGCATGGAATTTTTCATAGATGGTTATCCTGTCTCAGCATTTATGTGCGAAGGCCAATTAGGAGAATTATGGTGCAGAAATAATGCATGCGGAGATTTAAGAGGAGGTACATCCAGCTATTGTGGTGATGGTGTTTGTGATTCTGGAGAAGAGATAAATTGTCCGCAGGATTGTGTTAGTGAGGAAATGGCTGGTATTGAAAAAAGTTCTAAAGAATATGCTAAGGGATTAATAAAATTTGGTAGAATCTATATGTCCCCTAACTCAGAGATATCTATAACAATGCAAGAAGGCTGGCACAGAATAACAGTTTATCTTTACAATACTGAAAATACAGGAGGAGGATTTAGGTTTGAATCAGGTCTTGAACACTTTTATGAACTTTTTGATGATATGAGCAGTGTAAAACCTCCATAAACATATAAATCTTGCAAGATAACTAATAATTATATGGAAAAAGGTCAAGTAGAATTTATAGTTATAGCCGGTGTTATATTAATTGTTCTTTTTGTTGTTATCTATTCAATCCAACAAGCAGGGGTTAAAATAGAGATGCCAGGGATTCCCGGTGTTGGTGAGGAGCAGAAATTGATAAGGGATTCTATTATAAATTTGGTAAGAACAGGAACAATTGAAACATTGAACACTATATATGAAAATGGCGGTTATTTAGATACTTCCGAAGCTTTAACAATAAAATATACTGATCTGAACATACCTGTTTGGCAGGGCTGTGGAGAGATAAACATACCAGATGTTTTAAGAAATATTGAGACAGGGGTTGCTAATTATATAAAGGCTAATATAAAGCCTGAGATGGAATTTTATGGAAAAAATGTGACATTTGATCTAAATAAGCTAAGGGTTAATGCAAATCTCTATAAAGACAAGATCAATATAAAAGTTAATCTGCCTACAAAGGTAGAAGGATTTAGCATACAGCAGCTATATGAAACAGATATAAAAACAAATCTTTACGAGATCTTGGATTTCTCAAAAAATTTTGTTAGCGATGTGAATGGATCAAGATTTTTCGAATACATAACAATGACAACCATGTTTTACTCAAACCCAGAATCAGAATATTGGTTACCATTATCAGGTTTGTTAACAGAATGTGGTAAGCCGCTGTTCAAAACTAGAGCAGATCTACTTCCAGCAGCAAATGAGATAATAAAATATACCATAAGTCATGTGGTGTGGGGTGGTACACGGCTAAGAATAGAGGATAATCCATTTTATCCAATAAATGTAGTTGGTGGAAAAGCATATCCAGATCTGAAGGTAGCATTTATATACCCACAAGATTGGAATTTGGATGAAAACTTTGCATTTTCTCCTGACCCTGTTAATATAATTCCTTACCAAATATTTAATTTCATCCCATATTGTATGACACCTTATTACATAAGTTATTCTTTTCAATATCCTGTGATAGTTATGGTTGAAGATAAGTATATGAACAGATTTTTCACGTTTTCGGTTTTTGTTAATATAGAAAATAATCAACCAGGGGAATGTAAATTACAATTAGGACCTATGTCTAGTGAATATCAACAACTTCTAAGATCATCAATATATCCTGTGAAGATAACAGTCAAAGATTCGAAGGCAAATGCTGTTGAAGGAGCTACTGTAATGTTCGGATCTCTTTACCTCGGCAGAACAGACAGCAATGGTGTTGTGGAGGCAAAAGTTCCCCATATGCTTAGTGAACTTAGAGTTTACAAAGAAGGTTATAAGATGAGCAGGGAGCTGTTAACATACGAAGAGCTCAACAGAACTGTCGTTTTGAAAAAAATACAAGATAATATAACATTGAACTTTTATGGGGTTCCTATACAGGTAGGTGAAAGAGTAGGAGAGGGTGTTTATGCAACCTACACACCTGGAAATCCAATACAAATAAGCAACTCTTATCCTTTACAAGTTATGTTATCATTTGAACCAAAAGATAGATTTGAGATAACAATTATATTGAATAATATAAATGAAACAGACTTTATGAGTAAAGTTGTTTATGAAGGGCTTTACCCAAGTGATTTCATAGTTTCAGGTACTGTGACAAACAACAACACACAATTGGTCACAGGCTATTTCAACACAACATTTACATTAGAAGAATTTGATAACGAGCTCTATATATATGTGCCTGTTGTTGAGGGCGTAACTGAAAACATAAATGCAACAGAAAGCTCTAAATTAACGCAGGCTGTAATAAATAAATGTGGAGGTATAGTATTGAGGAGACCATGTTAGATAAAAAATTATTGATATTGCAGATAATTGCGATTATATGTTCATACCTAATTTTATCACTACCTTTAACATCAGCTTTGCAGATAAACATATTTGTAGGTAATCAAAGAACAACAGCACAGATAAGAGGATTTTCTGATCTCATAGAAAAAAGATATCAATATTTATGGGATGAGATATATAACATAGAGAAAGTGAAGATAACACTATCAAGTAATTCTGAATATACGATAAAAAAGGTCTATTTGTATAAATGTAGAAATTATAACCCAACTCAATGTATAGATAATGTAGAACCTGTGATAAGCACAACCCCAGCTGGTAGCGGCATATGGTTCGATGCTGAGTATAACTGGAATGATATCAGAGTAAATGATGTGACAAATTTCATGATCATAGTAAAAATGGAATCTGGTGGAAAAACAATCTGGACAGCAAGCTGGGATAAAATAATAAAAAGCGGTCAGAGTTTTATAAATGAAAATTATGATGCAGATGTCAATTTCTATTTGAAGACAGGGATCAGCACAACAGAGGCAAAAAATTACATAGAAAGTAATAATGAGCTGCCGGCAGACTGGATGGATCATGTAGTTTTTGTAAAGGTTTCGACATCAACAACAAACCTCCTTCATTCAATAAGTGGTTCGAGAAACAATATAGATCCATCAGGAACAAACAACCCAACATTCGCAACTCAGACAATAAATGCAAATACAATAGAATCTGTGGACGATGAATATACATTCATTTCAGCAGTTGGAGGAGGCAAAACATCAAATCCTATAACACTTCATATAACAGGTGAAGTACCTGGTGGCGGAGGAGGCGCTGTATGTGGTAATAATGTTTGTGAAACAGGAGAAAATTCTACAAACTGCCCGCAGGACTGCCAACAGCAAACACAGGCAAGGCTAAGTATAAGAAATTGGTCTCCTCAAGTGACAACATGTGGAAGCGAGGATGTGATAACATATGATGTTTATGTTGAGAACCCAGGTGATATAGGCTATTACACTTCATATTATTATAAAATAGATAATCAGATGTCAACCCCTGATGGGATCTCATGCTCAATACAACATCCAAATATCTATCAATATAGATGCTCAATATATGTTTCTAAGCTACCTTCCTGCACACCTGGTATAAAAACCATAAACCAGTATTTTGTATATCGTAATGTAAATCTTTCAGCAAGCTTTCCCATAACATTTCAAACACCTCCTGGAAGATTAGAGGTTGTTTCTGTAACACCTTCACCTTTTGATTGTGGTATAGACAGCGAGATGACGGTAAAACTGGCAGTTTTCAATCCTCCTGGTATGAATCCAACAACCTATTACAGCTTTAATAGAGGAGAATTCAAACCCATTAGCTGCACACTAACATCTGGAAACATATATGAATGCAAGTTATCAAATGTGACAATTTGTAGCCAATATCAGGAGCAGTTAGAGACTACATTTAAATTCAAATATGGAAACACAGAGATCGTTTCAAACACAATAACACTTCACATAACCTTCCCACCACCAAGCATGGGGGTAGACATGATTTCTCCGGATGTTGTTTTGTCAGGAAAAAAGACATCAGCAGATGTTCTACTTCATGTTTCAGCATATCAAAATTTCGACTATAACACAGGCGGTTTTGAATACAAATATTTGGATAAGTCATATCAAAGATCAACATGTAATTTAGATAAAGATTTTGACACAGTGAAGTATTATAAATGCACAGTTGATCTTGACATACCTGAGGGTATTTCCGGGCTTAGAACATTGACATTCAGACTTACAGGCTACATAGATAACCAGCCAAAAATTATAACAGCAAATAAAAATTTTGAAATAAAATTGCCTCCACCAGAGCCGTATCTAAGGATATCAGCAAGATCTTTGGACTGCATAAAAGATGCACAGCTCAGCATACAAGCAATTGTTGATAACGAGCCTGCTTCAACACCAATTACAGAATATGATATTGGTGATGGTTTTAAACCGCTATCGTGCTCAAAAATACAAACAAATGTTTATTCATGTTCAATAGAGAAAAATGCTATATGCAATTTGTATAAAGATACTGTAAATGTTAAGGTTAGGTTCAAATATGGGACTAAGGAGCTTAATGCAGAGCAGAATGTAAGGGTTTTCCTACCAACTCCTTATTTCCAGGTTTATTCTATATATCCGTCTGATATTGAAAGGGGTAAAAAAACAGATGTTTCAGTAGATCTTTACATAGAATACCCTGGAGCTGTTGGACAGAACCCAGAATTCACATACAACTATCTTGACAAATCAAACCAAAAAATGACATGTCGTATTATCCAAGGCAAACATGGTTCAACCGGAACAAGGGATTATTATGAATGCACAGCAAGTTTTGACATACCAAAAGAAACAAAAACAGGTCAGATGGTTGTGCTTTTCCAGATAAAATCAGCAGGTCTTAACAATGTGTATTTCCTTAACATAATTGAGAAGACAGAAGAAAAATCATGGCTTGAGATCTATACACAACCACCAATAGCAAGGGTGGAAGTAGGCAATTCAACAAATGCTAGCTTAGAGGTTTATATACATAACCCTGAAGGTCTTGAGCACACTGTTGATGTTATAAGAAATGAATGGATAACTGGTGGAAGTTGTAGAGAAAGGACAGATTATTATTATGATTGCGTTGTCACGATAACAGCTGCTTCTGGAAAGCAGCCGGGAACGTATGACATAGATTTTGGATTAAGGGTGAGAAGGTCAGAAGGCTCACCTTTTGATTTGAAGAACAAGACAAGCGTTGAGGTCCTTTCAAAAACACCTTATATGGTTATAACAGCAACCCCTGATACTATTTACTGCCCTGGACATACACAAACAAATCTTCAGTATATAAGCATAAGGGGTGACGTGAGGAATCTTGAATTAGAAGGATTCATTATACATGAAGCAACAGCAAAAATCGATAATCAAGATGTAGATATTTCATGCAGGATAGAATCAAATGCGATATTGTGTGAAATAGGAAGCATGCAAAGGGTGTTTTTAGATCACTGCAACGAGATGCTGACAGCAGTTGTAAAAAGGCCAAAATCATTTTTGCTCAATGTGCAAGTAAGTGTTAGAAAGGCTGAGCAATTGTACACGCTTTCTGGTTCAAAATACATAAAGGTTGAGCCACCATTGGACGCCCCTATTATGGAAATAAATGCTAATTGGTGGTTTGAGAATAAAACATATGATAAAGATATAAGATGCATAGAGAATTCGACAATAAGCCTTCCGGTACGCATAAAAAATGCTGATCTCCTTCATGAAGAAGGAAAATGGGATCAATCAAGATGGAGCTTTTCATTCAGCGCATATGCAATTAAAGGAGGAGCATTGGCAATAAAAAGGGATTATTCTGATCCAGATATCTCATGCAAATTACCACCAAGCACATGGATAGATGAGAGAGGTCATAGGGTTGAGGATTATGAATGTTACATAAATATCAGAACATCCATGTTCCAAAGATGTGAAGCAGGGTATGGAAATATAAATGTAGCAGTTGCTGGAAGCAAAGGAAGGGCTGAAGCAAGTTTTGCGATATTTTTGTATAAAGGGGATAAAAGAGAGCTTTATGACTTAGGAGTGAATGTTATTTCCTCTATACCATCATCGATAAGATGTCAGGTAAACAGGGAAAATGGTGATAGCCAAATTCTGACCCCAAGGCTTAACGCAACAATAGAGATAGTTAATAATGCAATTAATGGTCCACCAGTTCCTGATGATTTAAGAATAATAAAGGCTTATGTTTATCAGATTGATGGTGAATTAGGAAGTGTTGTTACAGGTGACGCAAATTGTCACAAAAAAACAGGCTTTGAGGAATCTCAAATTTATGAATGTTATTTCACAATAAACCCGATAATTAATATAAACCCTAATAATGATATTGATATAACTGCTAGTTTGCGTGACCCGAATGTGCAGACATTAAGCTCTATTAATTTAGGTACATTCAATCTTTCAATGAGAGTAAGGTATCTTGATAATCTTCTTACAGATGATCTCAGCGCAACCATAGGATTATCAACTCTGATTCCTGAAAAAAGCCACAGTTTACTCAGTTTTCAGAAGCAGATGGAGAAAGCAAGGCGAATGTGGGACCAGATGATTAATTGGCTGGCTTGGTTTATAAGAATAGGGGCATTCTGCCAGGTTTGTGGAACACTGGAAGCAGCACAAAAAATTTCAGAGAGTGAAACATTAAAAAGTAAAGGGTGGGAAACTTCTGAAAAACGTAGAGAGAGCATAAAAACATTGGGTGACATCATAATATTCGCTCTACTTTCAGTTTTTACAATAGAATTATTGAAATCTATTGATAAAGAAAAATTACAGAAAGCTTATGAATTGGGCGCTATAACAGGTGCTGTTACATGTCTTTTACCTCAACTTTTGGATCAGTTCCTTAAGGGCAGACCATTAAAATCACTCCAGCAATTCTCAAGGACAACGGGAGAAATATGCATATTTTTATGGACAGAATTGGGCGCTATTTTGCAGCTGCTTGAAGGTATATTTAAATTTTGGACAATGCAACAGTGTATGATGGAGTTAAAGGAGAAAATAGAAACTCCGTACACAACCGGAGGTGGAGAGAGTGGAATTGAAGGAGGAGAAAGAGCTGTGAATGTTATAGAAGAGTTTCAAAGATGTATTAGCGGACTTGGTTCAGCCGGAGAATCTTTGCAAAGAGGTGTTGACAAAATCAGAGAAGATGCAGAGAAATTCTGGGGCTCAAAACCAGGAGAAGGACCCCCTCAAATAACATGGGTAGTTGAAGGAGAACATTATCATCAAAATATAGGAGAAGTATATTGTGGTGATGTAAAAGTGACACTCAAAGGAATAAAAGGATTAGATAAAAATAGTATAACAGATGTTGGAATAAAAGTAAAAGAAGATAAATCAGAATCATCACAAATTTTATTAGTAGGAAACTTAGATATAGATGAAAAAAATAAGAAGATTGCAAATGATAAGACATTTAGTTTAAAAGAAATTTATAAAGAATTCTCTAAATATCATCCTGATAATAATAATGAAGGAAAATTACTTCACATAGAATTCAGCGTTCGGTATGTAAATAAAGAATATTCATACACAGTTTATTATAATATTAAATGTCCAGAAAAACCTACTCAATGTGAAAAAGAAGGCGGTTATTGTATTAAGTATTTATGGGAAGGAGGATCACAAGGTGTATGCTTTCCAGTTTTTGGATATTTCAAAGATTCGTCTAATCCTCAACTTGGCTGTCCTGAGGGCAAGGTATGTTGTACAGAACAGAAAACATCATGTGAAAGATATCATACAAATGAGTATGGAGAAGAACCTTGGAAGTATTACTGCCGTAACATTGATTTTTGCAACAGTAGTACCATCCAAGACAACAAATGTCCGGGCAGTCTAAAATGTTGTAAAGGTTTGTATGCTTAGGTTAAAAGAAGATTTAGGCCAATTAAATTGTCAACAAGGATATACTTGTTTAAAGATGGAAGCAGCTTACCCAAAACTGGGTTCTACATTTCCAATAAACCCTTGATCTTTTTCAAAATCTCCCACCAGCTCCATGCCCAGATTATGGCTTCAAAGCTTCTTGCAAGATCTCCTTTTTCATAGAAATATTTTGAATCCTTTAGATAGGCTTTGATGTTTTCTAGAAAATCTCTGCTGCGATCATCATTTTTTATATTCGCATTTTTCAACTCCTTTTCAAGCCTTCTTGTCCATTTTTTTATTTCCTTTTCTAACTGATCACTTATTTTTTCATCTGTTTTGCTACTTAACGCCTTTTTTGCCATAATTTAATATAAAACTTGCAACAATTATAAAATATGTTTGAAGACCCTGATGTGATCATATTTTTCCTCATATTCATACTTTTCATAATAGTAGCATACAAGTTTTTCAGATTGATCGCAAAGGCATTTTTCATAGGTTTTCTATCAGCCCTCTTTCCAATAATTGGAAACTATTTTCTAGATCTAGGAATACCAATAAACATAGATACTATGATGTGGTTCGCAATAACAGGTATAATTCTTTATTTCTTCTATGAGATCATAAAACTTATAATCAAAGGTTTAAAGATATTGACATACCCATTCAGGGCAGGCGGAAAAAAGAAGAAAGAGGAAGAGCAGTAATCTAACCTTTTGAAACCCTTAATATCTCACCTGTATAACCATTTATTGTTATATCCTGATTTTCAATGAATATGGATGTGTCAACCTCTGCTATGCACGGAATACCAAACTCCCTGCAAACAAGTGCAAAATTGCTTGTAAGTCCTCCATATTCAGAGATGACACCATTTATTTTATTAAGAATCGGAATAAACACAGGAGAAAGAAATTGCACAGCTATTATATCCCCTTTTTCAACCCTTTCAAAATCATCGCTTCCTGAGATGAATTTGACTTTTCCAGACGCTATTCCTGAGGATAAACCAAAACCTTTGAAAACAACCTCTCCGCTGAAATTCGTTTCTTTCACTTTGGCAAACCTTTTCACATCGACAACATAAAATTTATCCCTTTTCTTACACCACTCTATTATAGAGTTATCAAATTTTTTTGATATTTCAAAGATATATTTTATTTCCTCATCATCCAAAACCTCTGCATTTATATATTCTGAAAAAACAGAATCCTTTACAACATTGTTGGACAAAAGATCTCTAACATACCTCCAAGGTTTCTTCCCAACCCTTTTGTTCAAAATCTTTCCATCCTTTTCCAATATATATCTATCAGGTATGACAAGACCATTTGATATGCCTTCACCAAAACCCCAAGAGGCCTCAATAACAATATTATCGTTTATAAGAACATTCCCTGATTTCTCAGGATCTACAGCCTTCTGCACAACAACACCTATTGAAAAATCTTTTATGCCTTTTTTTCTCCTATAAAAAATAGCCTCAGGTGTGTAAAAAAGAGACCAGCATTTTTTTACAGCATCAACAAGATTGCTAAGCCCTCTCGCAAAAACAGCATGCATTGGCGAAAAATCTTTATCAGTTGAAGGCCTGACAATAACATTTGTCTGACCCCTCCCAATCTTTACAAGATCAAGTGCTACCCCACCAACAGCCTTTGCCTCTTTACTTATATCCATATCTTCATACGCATCTGCTATTTCATTTTTTATATCGCCTGGCATATTCTTTGAATTTATGAGTTCCATTATATTCTCAGATGCTTTTCTAAGCTTATCAAAATCATCAACATCTAAATCAGAAATTATATTGTTTATTCTTTCGGTCAGCATGTTTTTTTCAATAAAATCGTAAAATGCTTCGCTTGTTATTGCAAAACCATTTGGTACGGGAAGATCATTTTTTATCAAATCACGCAGATTTTTAGCCTTTTTACCAACATTCTCATTTTTTATGTTTTCAATCGGCAGAACGTACATAGTTAAAAATATAAAATTATTAATTAAATATTATTTATGCTTTTTACATACAACCTTCTTAAGAAGACAATAGGAAAACACAATAGACCTGTAACTATAAAAGAGATGATGGAGGAGAAAAAGGACATTTCATATATGGATCTCTTTCTTAACATAAAGGCATTGGAAAAAAAAGGTCTTGTTAGGAAAAGATTTGACAAAGAGCGTAATGATTTTTTGTGGGAATTGACTACTTATATGAAAGCAGACGAGCTTCTTGAAAAATACCCTGAGCTTTATGCGCACACACTTTATGGTAATGAATCAATGGAGATAAAAAGAAAAAATGAGTGAAGCAAAAATAATTCTTGTTTGCGGTTTGCCAAGCACAGGAAAATCAACTGTTGCGAAGGCTATTGCAAAGAAAATGAAAGATGCTGTCGTACTTAGAACAGATGAGATAAGGAAAAAACTTATTCAAAAACCAAAATACACAGAGGATGAGAAGAAATTTGTTTATGGTATAATTTTTATGCTAACGGAGTCACTTTTAAAAAATGGTGTTACATGCATAATAGACGGGACTTTTTATAAAAAATCATTCATAAAAGAACTAAAAAATATCGCTTCAGAAAACAGGGCAAAGCTTTCAATAATAGAGTGTGTATTGGATGAAAAAATACTTGAAAAAAGGATCAAAAAAAGAAAAAAAGGCCTATCAGATGCTGATTTCGAGGTTTATAAAAAAATAAAAAAGCAATGGGAGCCGATAAAAGAAAAGCATATAGTTTTTGATACAGGTGTTAGCTGGAAGGAATTACATAAAAATATTGATGAAATTATGAGAAAGATTTAGCATATTTTAAAGAAAGATAAAAATATTTTTTCGCAATTTTTTCTGATTCTAATTTTTCAGATATTTTTATGCGCGGATCCTTTGATTTTAAAGCATTAACCTTTGCCCTTACATATGCCCTGTAACATTTATAGAAATCAATAACATCCAAAATTCCCTTATCATCGCTATACTCAACATATTTTTTCACAAAAAAATCTGCAAGATACTTCCTTTTTTTGAATTCTAAATCCATCGCAAGAAATGCAACATCTGCTGCCGGATCTAAATATATAAAACGATCATTAAATTCTATCGCATCAAATATGTATATCCTTTTATAAACAAATATGTTTCCAGAATGCAGATCACCATGGCACAATATTATATTTTTCACCCTTTTTTTGAAAACCCCTTTATTTTTTTCCATGAAATTATAAACTATTTTTCTTATAGTATCATATGCATTTTTTGATATCAATCCTCCAACAAACTGTTTTGTCTGCTCAAAATTTTCATCAAAATTGTATTTTATATTTTTTGATCCGATTTTTCTCATTTTTTCATTAGATCTTTCCCTTGAATAAACATCTGAAACTATCTTCGCTATCTTGTCGATAACATCTTTATTTATTTTCCCTTTCTCAAGAAGTTTGTCCATCAGATATTTTTGCGGTATCTCCTTCATCTTTATACAGTATTCTATAATCTTTCCAGAACCGTTGATCTTAAAACAATTTTTATTTTTTGTGATTGGTAAAACATCTAAATACATATCAGGACTGAATCTTTTATTTACTTCCAATTCTCTTTCGCAAAATTTTTTCCTTTTTCTAAGTGTGGAGAAATCGAGAAAACCAAAATTTACAGGCTTCTTTATTTTATAAGCATATTTTCCTGTCAAAAAAACCCAAGAGATGTGCGTCTGCAAAACCTTGATATATTTTATTTTCTCATCAAACGATTCCTTTTTCAGCTCTTTCGCAAAATCGATCATAATTATATTTAGAGAAAGAAACATCAAATATATTTTTTCTTTTCTTGATAATATCTAAAAAGTTTTATGTCTTCTTCTTTACCAAAATATACCTTTTTTGGACCATTTCCTATACGATAAACTGATAATTCGCCAGTATCATAGTTACGGGTTATTATATACAGCGTACAATCTTCTTTTTTATTCGTTTTGCCGAATAATATTTCAAATAGATTTTTCATATCTCATATAAAAACTAGGAAAAATCCTGGTTTATAATTAGGGGTGAAACTTTAAATACTTTTCGCAAACAAATCAAATTATGAATAAATATGAGCTAGCTGCAAAAAAGATAATAGACGGATATCTAAAAATTTCAAACAATGAAAGATTTTTCATAATAACAGATTCCAATTCTAATTTTCCATATCTCCTTTCAAAAGCATGTTTTGAAATTGCAAAATCAAAAGGTATAGAAACAAAAATGCTTGTTCAGAAAAAGATAGAATATGGGCCTGCTGACAAGAAGACAATAGAATTTTTAAGAAATCTTAGAAAAGGAGACTGCCTGTTTTTATGCCTAAATGGAAAATTGGGCAATCTCTATGAAAGTTTCAAAAAGGGGTTCAGAACCTATCTTAGAGTAAATGGCGTGAGGTTTGCAACCATGGTCGGTTTGGAAAATATGAAAAATGAGGATTTTGTACTCGATCTAATAAATTTCGACACAAATAAAATAAAAAGCATAGGTGAAAGGCTGAAAAAGATATTAGATGAGGGAAAAGAGATTGAAATATTTGGAAAAAGTGGGACAAGAATAAAAGCCTCGATAGAAAAAAGAAGATCATGGTTTAATTCTGGAGAGTTCTGGGAATATGGAAAAGGTGGTAATATACCAGCAGGCGATATCACCATACCACCCATAGAAGGCAGTGTGGAAGGTGTTGTTTTTGCTGATGTGAGTGTAAAGGCAGGAAATGAGACATTGGGCTCAAAAAAGCCAATAAAATTTGTGATAAAAGATGGAGAGATAGTGGATATATCTGGAGATGATTTTATAAAAAACAAAATTGAAAATGACCTTACAAATTTTTCCATAATAAATTCAAGGCAGGGATTTGATCCAAGGGCTATTTTTAGAATATGTGAAATAGGGTTTGGCTTACTTCCTGGAAGTCCAATTGGTGTGAATTTCATAGATGGAAAACTTTTTGGAATAGCAGGTATAGCAAATGGAAACAATTATGGAAAAGGTGGAAAGAACAAATGCAGAGGTCATAGACAACATTTATTTATGCTCGATAAGATAAGGGTTGATGAAAAAACTTTAACACTAAAAGATTTAATATACAAGGATAAGGAATTAGTATGAGTAAAGTAAAAGACATAAAGCTTGCAGATCAAGGCAGATACAAAATACAGTGGGCAGAGGATCACATGCCTGTTTTGATGCTGATAAGAAAGGATTTTGAGAAAAGAAAGCCTCTTAAAGGAATAAAAATATCATGTTGCTTGCATGTAACAAAGGAAACAGCAGTTCTTGTTAAAACACTGAAAGCCGGAGGTGCGCAAGTTTCATTATGCGGTTCAAATCCGTTGAGCACACAGGATGATGTTGCTGCTGCATTGGTAAAAGAAGGTATAGGGGTTTTTGCTTGGAGGGGAAATGAAAAGGAATATTATTGGTGCATAGATCAGGTTCTAAAACAAAAACCAGATATAACAATGGATGATGGCGGAGATCTAATAACAACAATTCATACAAAGAGAAAAGATCTTTTAAAAAACATAATTGCAGGAACAGAGGAGACAACCACAGGTGTAAACAGATTCAGGGCAATGGAGAGGGGAAATGCATTAAAATATCCTGTTATTGCTGTTAATGATGCGAGATCAAAAAACATGTTTGATAATTATTACGGAACAGGCGAATCCGCATTGCATGGAATTTTGAGGGCAACAAACATACTTCTTCCTGGAAAAAATGTTGTTGTTGTAGGATATGGACACTGCGGTAAAGGCGTTGCAAATATGGCTAAGGGTTTAGGAGCGCATACAATTGTGTGTGAGGTAGATCCTATTAAAGCTTTACAAGCTTATTATGATGGCCACTCTGTTATGACTATGAAAGAGGCTGCAAAAATAGGTGACATCTTTGTTACAGTAACTGGCTGCAAAGATGTTATAAGAAAGGAGCATTTTATGTCTATGAAATCAGGGGCTGTTCTTGCAAATGCTGGACATTTTGATGTTGAGATAGATGTCAAATCATTAAGAAAAATTGCAAAATCTGTAAAGAAAATAAGGGAGAATGTTGAGGAAATAACATTGAAAAATGGTAAAAAATTATATTTGCTTGGTGAAGGAAGGCTTGTCAATCTCGCTTGCGCAGAAGGACACCCAAGTGAAGTCATGGATTTATCATTCAGTTTGCAGGCCTTGTCAGTAGAATATATTTTGAAAAATAAAGGAAAGCTTAAACCAATTGTTTACAATGTCCCTAAAGAGGTTGACGAGAATGTTGCGAGATTGAAACTAGAATCCCTAGGTATTGAAATAGACAATCTCTCAAAAGAGCAGGTTAGATATCTATCAAGTTGGCAGGAAGGTACTTAGTCAAATATTTGCACAATTACCCTTCTTTCTCTTGGTCCATCAAAATCTGCCAAAGCTATACCCTGCCATGTACCTAACTGCAATTCACCATTTTTTATTGGTATTGATTGTGAAGGTCCTAAAATACCAGATTTTATGTGCGCATGTGCATTATCATCTATTCTATCATGTTTATATCCAGCATCCTTAGGTATCAGTTTTTCCAATGCATTCAATATATCATCGCATATGCTTGGATCATAATTCTCATTTATGATAACAGCTGCTGTTGCATGAGGTACATAAATAACACACAAGCCTTCCTCAACTTTACTTTTTCTAACGATCTCTTTTACATAATTTGTTATATCGACTATTTCCTGTTTCTTTCCTGTTTTTATTCTAAATTCCGCATACATATTTTCAAATTATTGATATAAAAATTAATAAATACATTCTATGAATAACTATTTATGGCAAGAAATCGTTTCACAATGCCCCAATCAACCGCAGGTTTAATCAGATATTTTGAAGAATCAGAAGAGGCGATAAAAATCAAACCAGAATATATCATAGGCATTTCAATAGCAATAGTTGTTTTTGAAATTATTGTGAAATTCGTTGCATAAGCTTTTTTATTTTTTTACCTCGAATTATTAAATGATGTTTGTAAAAAAAATTGGTGACATAATCGCTATACAGCTTTCTGACATAGATTCAAATATTTATATCATAGGTGATACTGTCATAGATACTGGCACGGGTTTTAATTTTACAAGGCTTTATGATTTTCTGAAAAGGTTTAAAATAAGCTTTGAGGATATAAAATGGGTTATAAATACACATGCACATTTTGATCACATAGGTGGCAATGGCTATTTTTACAATGCAAAGATCGCAATACATGAGTTAGATGCACCTGTTTTAGAAATGGGTGACGCAGAAAAAAGCAATGCAGCATTCTTTAATGGTAAAATACGTCCAATGAAGGTTGAAAAAAAATTAAAGGACAAAGATTTGATAAATGGTTTAAAGGTTATACATACACCAGGACACTCTCCTGGCTCTATATGCCTTTATGATGAAAAAAAGAAAATACTATTTAGCGGAGATACGATTTTTGCTGATGGTGTTGGAAGAACTGATATTCTTGGTGGAAACGAAGATGATCTTATAAACTCCCTTGAAAAGATTGAAAAACTTGATGTAAAAATTCTTATGCCTGGTCATGGTGAGCTTGTTCTGGAAAATGCAAAAAAGGTTATAGCGGATATATGTAAAGGATAATGGGCTCGGAGGGATTCCCTTCTGTTTTTAATGTAAGTTTAGCATTCGAACCCTCGACCTTTCGGTTAAGAGCTTCAACCTAGCTTTTAAGCCAGACGATTGCTCTACCAGATTTCTCCACCACTCATTTTTAAGTGCCAACTGAGCTACGAGCCCTTATAGTATATGATTTAATTTAATTTATAAATAGCTAAGATTTACTTTCCTTTTCAACATAAACATCCAAACTTATCTGCCTCTGACCAAGCACCTTCTTTTTAATGAACAACACTATTCTTAATATCCATTCAATTAGTATTGTGAAGATTATATATGCTACCATTTTTGGGATAAATATATCAATTGTTGCTATCCTCTCCCAAATCATGCTAAATGAGAAGAAATTGGGATCTGTGAGTGCTATTGCAAGAAGTGTAAGTGGTAAGGTTTTTGCTAACTCTCTTGAAAGATCCTCTGTATAATAGGATGTCACTCTTATTGCTGAAACGATTGTTATAGAAATCAAAAGTATCAGTTCTATGCTCACACCTTTTGCAAGAATGAATAAAAGGAGTGAAAATCCCACGAACCAGAAAAAAACGATCACAGGAAATATAAAACCGTATTTTATTAAGCTAAGAATGAAATTTAAAACCCTTGAATGGGTTTGTTCAGCCTTTTTTATTCTATGCTTTTCTATAAATCCTAAATGAAATATGTCTCTTTTTGCTACGAACCTATAGAAGTTGTAAATTATAATTCCATATAGAGCGATACCAAGAGTAAAAATAATAAGTTCTGGAAAACTTGAGGATATATGTGGAGTTATTTTAGCTATATAGCTGTTAAAAGAATCTAAAAGATTTTTTAATATATCCTCCACCATTTTTAATTATTTTGTTCTTTCCCTATTAATTGTTTTCCATTGCCAAGAAAATGTTCTCAACTTTTTTGATTTTCCAAAACCGCATGCAGAGCAATATTTCTTTTTTATATTATAAGAATGTCTTCCGCATCTTCTGCATGGGATATGTAATCTTTTCTGCTTTTTACCAAAAGATGGCGTTCCTTTTGTCATAAAACATCTCAGAGTTTATTTTCCAGGGGATATGAGAATTATGTTATCTCCTCTTACAAGTACAGTCCCTAGCTTGATTGTCTGATCCTCACTTTGCAATTCAGCATCCTCAAGCCATATATTCAGATGGGAATCAAATGCTTTTAAAATACCTACAATTCTCTCCTTAGATTTTACATGTATTATTATCCTTTTATTTTCCGAACTTCCTAGTACATCCAATGGCCTTTGCATTATATACCTCCGTATCAGTATATTTATTCTTAACACATATGTATATAAATATATCGAATATTAGTGATTAATATGACAACGTGGCATTTAAGGTCTAAAAGAAAGAAAACTGGCGGAAAGTATATAAAATCAAGAAAAAAGAAGAAGCACGAGCTTGGCGGCGAATTTGCAGCCACAAAAATAGGAGAAAAAAAGCTAAAAATACAAAAAGCAAGAGGGGGGAATAAAAAATTAAAGCTATTGGCAACAAAAAAGATAAATGTTGTACAGAAGGGTGGAAAAATAATATCCGCTGAAATACTTTCTGTTGTTGATAATAAAGCAAACCCTCATTTTATTAGAAGAAACATAATAACAAAAGGTGCTATTGTAAAAACGAACATAGGTCTTGTAAAGGTTACGAGCAGGCCTGGACAGCATGGTGTTGTAAACGGAGTTCTAATAGAAGAAAAAGCGGAGAAATAAAATTTCTCAAAAATATTCAAATCTTGTCAATAGCTCAATCTATCATAATTTATCTTGCCTTCATCAATTATTATAGCATTTCTTAGTGTTTCGTCCATCTTATCATTCAAAAGCAAATTAATATAAGGAGATACAGCTTTGCTTATAACTTTTGACGCCCTCAACGGATCTAACGTTGGGATATGATCATTTACATAAATCAGATTTTTATCTTCATTAAATTTCTTAATAGGTTCTTCTATAGATTTTGTTTTTATTGGATATTTTATACTCATCCCTAAATCCAAAAGTACAGCACCAGATTTCATTTTTCTCATATGCTCTCTTGTAAGAGGATATATGTATTTACCATTTTCATCCTTTTTTACAGAGGCAGCATTTATAACAATATCATATTTTTCAATGCTGTTCCATAAATCAGAAACATTTTTACTATTATAAATATCAATTCTCGAATCCGAAGCTCCAAGACGTTTAAGTGCATATCTAGCACCTTTACCCACATTTCCATTTCCAATAAGAGCTATTTTAAGATTTTCGATCCCACCATAATGGCTTATAATATTATCAGGTATTTTTTTAAATCTTTCTATAGCATCTTTTACACCCACTTCCCCTGAAATGTAACTGTTCCTTTCAAAAACATACTTACCATCTTTATACATAAGTTCCCAACCTATCACAGTATCTTCCAATTCAGCAAGCTTTTTTGTAAGCTTCCACCATGGTTCAAGATGCGTCCAACCAAATATTGTTTGTTTTTTTGAAAGATATGGTATATCACCTGAGCATAATTTTGGCTGGCATACGATATCAGATAAATAAGCCTTCTCATCATCCACTATTTTCACCCCGTATCTTTTATAATCACTATCAGAGAAGCCAAGATGAGATCCATAACCTGAAACTATCCACAGATTTTCAGGCTTAGAGATTTTTTCTAATTCTTTCGGTAACAAAGCTATCCTATATTCCTCCTTCTTTTTACTTTTTGGAAAACCTATAACTGCCATAAAGTAATAAATGTTAAGAAAAAATTTAAATTTTACGATTATTTGAACTCTATATCTATCTTTACGCCTTCTGGAATCGCAATCCTTACAACCTGTCTTAATGCCCTTTCATTAGCACCTATGTCAATAATCCTTTTATGAATCCTCATCTCCCAGCGATCCCATGTAGCATTTCCATGACCAGTTCCATCACCACATGGCGTTCTGAGTGTAACAACCTTTAGTTTTTTTGTAGGAAGTGGAATAGGACCTCTAACAGAAACCCCATATTTTTCTGCTATCTCTTTTATTTGTTTACAGATATTTTCAAGCTCTTTATAATCTCTTCCTGCAAGTTTTATGCGTGCATATTCCATATTTTCACCTAACGCTTTGATCTTTGTTTATACCTTCTCGGGCCCCATGAGGAATGAGGAGGCTTATGCGGCTCTGTTCTTCTCGGATCATACACAAGGAAGTTTCTGTTGTACTCAATTAATGTTTTTTTAACCTTCTCCCCAAGCAGATCCACAAGACCTTTGCATATGCTCTGGCGAATAGCCTCTGCCTGGCCTATCACACCCCCTCCTTTAACATTAACATCATAATCGAATTTTTTCCAATCATCTCCTATAAGCAACAGCGGTTCTTTTATAAGCAATCTGAATGTTTCATTTTCACAATCATCTAAGCATTTAGAGTTTATTATTATCTTTCCTGTGCCTGGTTTTATAGATGTTCTAGCAATTGCCCTTTTCCTTTTTCCAACCGTTAATATACTCTTTATTTCCTTCTTTTTCTTCACCATGTCTTTTTCGCACCCAATCTTATAGATATATCGCCAAGTGTTGAGTATTTATACTTGAAATTGCTTTTTGCCTTTTCTATAACCTCCATTTTTTTATTCTTAAACTTTTCAGGAACAGAGATAAAAACTTTAAGCCTTTTAAAAGCTTCTTCCCCCCTTTGCTTTTTATATGGAAGCATACCTCTTATTGTCCTTTTTAAAATTTGGTCAGGTCTTTTTGGATAAAATGGGCCTAAATATTCATCACCCCTGTCTGTTTTTTCCTTGTAATATTGGAATATGGCTGATTCATTTCCAGATATTATGGCTTTCTCAGCATTTACAATATTTATCTTTTCTCCATTAAGCAGTCTTTTTGCTACGATGGATGATAATCTTCCTACAATACAACCTTCAGCATTTATTATAACTTCTTTCATGTTTCACCTTTAATTTCGTGTGAATATATATCAGTAGCGAAGATATAAAATACCAATATATGAACATAAAAAAATTCGCGATACAAAAATTTCTTATTTCAGGTATCAAAAAAATGATTGCTGGCTTGGTAAATATTGTTAAAAATATCTCTGTGAGCGATCCGAGGTTTGCTGATGCGAGCAATGTAGATATGTATTCAAGAATTATGAAATAGGATATGAAAAAAACTAATGTTATCACAATCTTTCTTTTTGTAGGTCTTATGAATTCCTTAAAATTCATAATCAACCCATTATTTTTATATTCTCTATGTTTTTCTCCAATAGCTCCTTTATACCAAAGCATTTCCCACCAGCCCTTTCTATCTTCTCTTTAGCACTTTTTGAAAATCTAATAGCAGCAACATTAACGGGTTTTTTTATCTCCCCTGTTCCTAAAACCACACCAGGCACTATTATATTATCATTTGATTTTGCATATCTTTCTATTCTATACAAATTAACCTCAAATCTTATTCTCCTTGATCTGTTTAATGCCTTTGCAACTGATTTCCAAAAAGGATTTTTTGATCTACTAAGATCCCTTATAAGCTCTTCAAGCTCGGAATGCTTATCTCTAACCTTCATAAACATCGATATGCAATATTATTTTTAGTATGTATTTAAATGTTTAAAAAACTATATTTTTGCCCCAACAAGCGCATTTTTACAATCACATGTTCTCTCATCAGGTATTCTCGGAATAACATTTTTAAGAATCTTTTCTACATTAATAGCATTCAATTTCATAACATTTTTAACCTCCTGAACATCAACAGGCTTTTCAGCCCAAACATCATAATCCGTTATCGCTGCTATAATCGCATAGCAAATTGCTTGCTCCCTTGCAAGAATAGCTTCTGGGACAGATGTCATACCTATTATATCAGCAAAGTTTCTGAACATTTTTGACTCAGCCCTTGTTGAGAATCTCGGGCCTTGTATACGCAAATAAACACCCCTTTCATGAAATCTTATTTTAAGCTTTTTTGCAGTTTCTATTAATGCTTTTCTTAGCTGAGGACAAAACGGATCTGCTGCTGATATATGAAAAACCTCAGGTCCGTTGTAATATGTTATCACATCCTTTCCAAAATCTATAAACTGGTCAGGAAAAACAAAATCCTTTGGTTTGTACTCAGGATTTAATGAGCCAACAGCTGCTGTTGCTAAAATACGATCAACACCGAGCTTTTTCAAGGCATAAATGTTTGCATGGTTATTCAGTTTGTGGGGTGGTATCGTATGTTTTGCTCCATGCCTAGGAAACAAAGCCAATTTTTTGTCTTTGTAAAAACCGATCATAATCTTGTCTGATGGTTTGCCATATGGCGTTTTTACATCAACAAATTTTCCATCCTCTACCAAACCAAGTTCATAAATACCTGTTCCACCTATTATTCCGATCATAACACCACATTAAAAATATCATAATTGGATTTAAAGTTTTTATAGCCTCTAAATAAAAATTGATTGCATGAAAAAGGTAAAAAACATAATTGTTCTTTGTGTGGATAGAGACGATGACATAGGCACTAAAACAGGCATAAAAGGGCCTATAATAGGAAAGGAAAATGTCATTAACACTGCTGTTAAATTAAGTTTGGCTGACCCTGAAGATAGCGATTCAAATGCACTTTTTGGTGCTGTAAAAGCATATGAGGAGGTAAAGAAAAAATACAATGCAGAAATTGCTGTTCTCACAGGAGATAAAAATGTTGGTATAGAATCTGATAGAAAAATATCAGATCAGCTCAATGCTGTTTTAAAAAAACATCCAAGTGATTATGCGCTTTTTGTGACAGATGGTGTTGGTGATGAACATCTTATACCTATAATACAATCCAGATTGCCGATTCTCTCTGTAAAAAGGATAGTTGTTAATCAAGCTGAAAATCTTGAATCAACATATTACAAGATACACGATTTTATAAAGGATTCTCTTGAGGATCCAAGAATAGCCGCATTGGTTTTTGGCCTGCCTGCAATAGCTTTACTCCTATACGCGCTTCTTGGCTCAGCAGGTTGGAGAATAATATTAGGCGCTATTGGTGTTTTTTTGCTGATAAAAGGTTTTAAGATGGAGCAATATTTTTCAAATTTTAGCAAGGATTTGATAAGATCTTTCACTACAAAAAGCACATCACTCTTTTTATATATAATTTCCATAGCAATTGCTGGGATAGCTATTGTTAGAAGCTATAAATATGTCCTTGCTTATGCAGATATGGGAATTTTTGAAATGCTGGCTGCTTTTTTCTCATCCTCCATATTCATTCTATGGTTATCAGGAACAATTTTCTGGATCGGTATATGTCTAAGTAGAAAAAAACTATTTTCAAGAGCGGTCTCGGTATCCATATTCGGGATTGCTGTTGCTTTTGTTATATATGCAGCTGTAAATGTTATATTAATACCAGAAACGCCTTTTTTAGACTTTGTTGTATATATAATTTTCAGCTTTATTCTCCTTCTTATAGCACTGCTTATAGAAAGGATTTACTGATCACTATTTTCTTTTAGGCCAAGTTTTTTTCTCTCGAGCTCGGTTAAAATCTTTTTCTTATCCTTTATCTCCTTAAGTTTTATTGCTTCTAAGGCTTCTTCCATATCTCTTTGCATCTGTTTTCTTTCCAGCTCCATCTCTATTTCCTTTTCTATAACCTTTTTTTCCAGGTCAGATGTTTTTTTGATAGATTCCAACTCTTTTTCTCTCATAGCCCTTTTAAGTTCCTCTTTATGCTGTATCTCCTCTATCTCTCCCTTCTCTTTTACTAAAGATCTTTCCTTCAAGAATGACTCGTATTCAGGAGGGAATTCCCATAGAAGGGATATGGAAATAAGCTCTATACCCCAAAGATTAAGAAGCTTCTTGAGCTCGATATCGAAACTTGCTTCTAAACTTTTAAGAAATTCTCTGTTTCCATAAAGCTCGTCTATGCTCCTTTTTCTTATTTCCGGTATCAAAACCTTTGAAAGAAGCTCTGTGTATATTTCATCCCAAAGCTCTTCTGTACCAAATATGTTTTTTGTTTTTAATAGGTTTTTAATGAATTTCTTTGGATCATATATCCTGAATTTCATTTCAAAAACAGCATTAATTTTTTTATCATCCTTTGTCCATATATCCGATGCTTTCTCCTTTACATTTTTTATTGAATTATCAACAAAAACAACCTCTGTGAATTCCCTGTCCAAAAAACTTGAGATTGTATGTAATCCAGAGCCTATTTTTTCATATATCTGACCTTCCTTCTCTATCACTGCAGATTCATTGTCCCTTACAAGTATATGTTTTCTAAAAATCCCTCCGAGCTCATTCTTCATGAATCTCTGTGCAAGTGTATTTTCATCCCTTTCCCATACTTTTGTCATAATTTATATATAAAAAAAAGCTTAAAAAGTAAGTATATCAATATCTGAAAATGGTGAGAAAGTGGAAGCTAAGAAGTTTATAGAGAAATTGGCATCAGAACTTGAAAAGATGGAAGAAATGAAGCCCCCTGAATGGGCAAAATTTGTTAAAACAGGTGTAAGTAGACAAAGACCACCTACACAGAAAAACTGGTGGTGGATAAGATCAGCCTCTATAATGAGAAAGCTGTATTTATATAAACATCCTATCGGTGTTGAAAGATTAAGAAATATATATGGTGGAAGAAAGAACAGAGGCCACAAACCTGAGCATAAATATAAGGCTTCTGGTGCTATTATAAGAAATATACTGAAACAACTTGAAAAGGCTGGGTTTGTAAAAACAGAGAAAGGTAAAGGAAGATCATTGACTAAAAAAGGTATCGAATTCCTGAAAAAAATAGAAAAAGAGGGGTAATATGGATATAGAGGATGTGGAACAAGCCCAGCAGATAGAAAATTTAAAGAAGAAAATATTGGATAAAATTTTAACAAAAGAGGCTATGGAAAGGCTCTCAAGAGTGAGGCTTGTAAATCCGCAACTTTCGCTTCAAGTAGAGCTTTACCTTGTGCAGCTTTTTCAAGCAGGAAAAATAAAAGGTATAATAAATGATACAAAAATCAAAGAGGTATTAAGGATTTTAGCAGAAAATAAAAATTTTAGGATAAAGAGGATTTAGATGTCAAGAAACAAACCATCTGGAAGGAAAAAGAGATTGATCGCAAAATCTAAAATAAGGTCTGCACCAAGATGGGCTGATATAAAAAAATTTGGGTTGAAAAGGGCGAGAACAAGAAGAATAAGGGTTCATACCAAAAACTGGAGAAGGGGTGGAAAATTAAAAGTATAAATTAAGTGTTTGCATATGGCTGAAAAGAAAAATGTTTTAACAATAGATAAGGTCTATTTAATACCTTTGGGTAAAGAGATCAAAAAAGCACCTAGAATAAAGAAGGCCAAAAGGGCTATAACAGCTATAAGGGATTATGTCAGAAAACACACAAAGGTGGAAGATGTTAAGATATCACAAAAAGTCAATAAATATATCCTTTCAAGGAATGTGAAAAAGCCTCCAAAAAAGATAAAGGTTAAGGTATTTGGTGATGAGAATTCTGTCACTGTCGATGTTTTTGAGGAAAGTAAATGAGAATTGAAAAATTTGATTTTAAAAAAGAACCAAACATAGGTTTGTTTTGCTTCTCGACGGATAGTTTCTGCCTTTCTAACTTTGATCTTTCAGAAAAAAACATAAAAACCATCAAAAATGTTTTAAATGTACCTTTGATACAAACAAGCCTTTTGGGAACACCCCTTGTCGGCATTTTTGCAGCAGGAAATTCAAACGGAATCATAGTATCAAATCACATTTTCGATGAGGAGCTGGAATTTCTAAAGAAAAAAATTAATGTGCTTGTGCTGAAAACAAACTACACTGCAATAGGAAACCTGATATTGGCCAATGATAATGGCTGTGTTATATCAAAAAAACTTAGCAAGTTCGCAGATCAAATAGAAAATTTTCTTGGCGTAAAAGTTGTTGTTGGTAAAATATTTGGAATGGACCTTGTCGGTTCTTTAGCAATATGTAATAATAATGGCTGTATCGTTCATAAAATGGCAAAAAAATCTGAGATAGATGTTCTTAAAAAAATACTTGATGTGGATGTCGGTCCTGGAACAGTAAATTTTGGAAACCCTTGGGTAAAATCAGGCATAATAACAAATTCGAATGGTGTTTTGGTTGGAAATTTATCAACAGGTCCTGAATTGGGAAACATAGCAGATATTTTGATCCCTATGAACAAGAATCACAAATTACATAAAAACAACAATTAATTTACACATTTACATGACGGTGTTGTTTATTTTGGTTCAGGATTGCAATTTATATGCGGTTGATACGGAAACTGGGCTGACATTTGCAATCACAACCTCTGCTTATGTCCCACCTGCTTATGAATTTTTTGAAACAGAATTAAAAATCCCAACAACAAAAGAAGA